>Ga0310694_10000017_pt1 | contig 284452 bp, 261 predicted proteins | sample 174DNAGHGhighgp2_FD_203884 | JGI IMG/M metagenome (GOLD analysis project Ga0310694, IMG submission 203884) | Sheep rumen microbial communities from Palmerston North, Manawatu-Wanganui, New Zealand - 1742 DNA GHGhigh gp2 (v2) (version 2) | ecosystem: Host-associated > Mammals > Digestive...
CAGGATATCTGGTAGGCACTCTGGACAGGTTTAACGACGCCAAGAAGGCTGAGGAGCATGATCGTGTGAAGCATGCCGAGTCTCCGCATCACCACTGCGTGGACTGTGCATGCTTCAAGGAAGGATCAGGCAAGAGCGTCGGATGGTGCTCCGATCTTGAGCGGTCCAGGTGGCTTGACGACGAGGTGTGCGAGAAATTCACAAAAGCCAGTTGCAGTTAGGCCGATTATAGGCTAATATGCTGCACGAGGGCTTTTTTGGATGGCTTTTTCTTTTTCCGTCTTTTCAATCGCAGGCGCTTTTACGAAGATTGTAGACATGGTCTACAGTTTCTTCCGTTATCGTACTAGCAAGTGTAGAAAGCTGAAGGCAGCGATAGACAGAAAGGAAAAGCAGCTTGCACAGGCGTTACGGGAAGGTCGCGTTACAGATGCAAACTATCTTGCTGCGGAAAGACGCGAGCTGTACGAGAAGTACAACGGGTGTACAGATGGTCAATAACGACAGTTGGTTTGGAAAATCGATAAACTGGGTGATAAGACTGCTGACAGGCAGTCTTGGGTCCCCCAAGGACAAGATTCGCCTTCTGTCGGTAGGAGTCGGCATCAGCCGTAAGTTCGGTGCCTGTCCAGGCGCAAGCCTGGATGCAACCAACATATATAAGAAGGTGCCTGCCAAGAAGAAGACTCTTCTAGTGGATCGGCAGGCTACAAAAGGAGCAGTGCTGGCCGAGCTCGTGAACGCCGTTAACGGTACAGACGACTCAGGATTGTTTATATTCTTTTTCTCTGGCCATGGAGGCCAGATTAGGTCAAAGGATCCCGGAGAGGTCGATGGTCTTGACGAGACGCTGTGCGTAGATGACGGAGAGATCGTTGACAACGAGATCTGGAATATACTGTCGAATGCAAAATGCAGAGTATTCATGGTTACAGATTGCTGTAATTCAGGAACAAACTACCAGCAGGTCGGCAATCCACACGTGTTTATGGCCAGGACCGCGAGGAAGTCAGGCGTAAGGCTGCTCCACTGGGGAGGATGCTCAGACGGACAGTATTCGTACGGAGACGCTGCAGGAGGCGAGCTAACCAACGCCATTATCCGTCTGATAGGTAAGGGTATATCGTACAAGGACTCGTTCAATAAGGTTAAGAAATCCGTGAAGGAGCTAGAGGTGCCTACCAAGGTCTCCATCTGGTTTGACGAGGATACGGAGCTTTTCAAATGAGAGTCTTGCTCACAGCTTTGGCCGTTCTGTGTTCAGGCTGCTGCATTTTCAGAGGAAAGGGACAGCCTGAATACGCCAATCCTGTAGTGTACGGTGAGCGTATCCTTGTCGTATCTCCAGGATCTACTGTTGTTGTTCCTCCGCTTAAGCACCCGGCTGGAAAGTGGTATCTTGTTGACGACGTAGGCCTGTCTATGTGGCTAGGAATACCGTATGACACTATTCTAAAGAGCAACTCTGCGTATGATCAGGCGATGGCAGAGCTGGAAGAGATCGAGGAACAGACGGAAGGAGCTGAGTAAATGGCTAGAGCGATGCCAGGACTTTTGAAGCTTGCGCAGCTTATAGAACTTCAGCCTACTGTAGGTGACGTGATGCGCCATATTTCTGCGAATGATTGGCTTACGCCTATGCAGCAGCACACCCTTAAACAGGAGATAGTCAATACGGGCTTGCCAGTTACGCAACCTTATGGGAGACTTGCCAATGTCGCTGTGGGGGCTCTTGGAGGAAACATGCTTGCGAACTATCTGGGCAGTAATTCCTTCTGGAAGGGGATGGCGACCGTAGCCGGAGGATTGTATGGCAACATGAAGTACAACAAGGCGAATCCAGATCCACATAGGCGCTACGGCAGCGACTTGTATACATACTAGTGTTTTTGTGCTTTAATAGCAGGAAGGCGAAAAATGAACTTTAAGGATTACTTGACAGACGAAGAGAGACTGCAGTGCATTAAGTTTGGAATAATGCGCAAGACTGCGTCCTGTGGAAAGACACCGAAGGACATCGGCCTTGATGGCATGATCAAGTCCTCGGGTGTGCTTGACGTGCTTGGCAAGGCTTATGGAGTTACATCAGGTGCTGTAAGCGGTACTCTGACGAATGCGATAGCCTTGTCGGTGCTTGCCGGCGTTCCTGTAGGCGCGATGTTGCACTACTTGGACAGATCCATGAAGAAGGACAGCAAGAAGACAGAACGTCTGATAGCAACAAGGGACACATACAACAATGTTATGAACGCTATGAAAAGTCGTCTTATGAATCCTGAGGAATTTGCATAGTTTTTGTAGAAATGCCGCTTAAGCCACCTACTAGAATGCCAATAGCGATGCCGATCGGCGAGGCCGACCTGGCTTATGCTGTATCTAAGCTTGAGGGACACAAGGACGTAGTAATATCCCGTGTTAGAATAGAGGTATTCGATCTTCTTGACCCTGAACAAAGAGCTAAGTGCACCGAAGTTGAGAAGGATCTGCTTAATAAGGTATACGCGGGCATAGTTACAGTATCTAGCGACAAGACCGATAAGATGCAGCGTAGCGACGGGTCTACGACCTGGATGCGTCTTTTGAAGTGGGTCGAGTACACGTTGGAGGATTAGAATGACAGCATCTGAGATAAAACAGAATCTTGTAAACTTCTATAACGACAAGAAGGATGATACGGCTGAGTTCATGGAGCGCAATCCTGCGATACAGACCGGCCTTAGGGGCATGGCCATGGGAGCAGGCGCGTATGCGACACTTGCCATGGTCAAGGACGTCTTGGATGCGATAGAGGACAAGAAGAAGGAGAAAAGGCGTAAGAAGCCTAGAATTTCAAGCGACACTCTCGTTATTACAACTCCAAAGATGGCGTCTGCGAGGGACAGCTTTTCTGACATAGAGAATTCAAACTGCGGGAAGGCGACGCTTCGTCAGGCTAGAAACAGCGATGGCACTTTTGCTAGCGGATTTGACGTCGTGTGCGAGGATGACGATCACAGTCTAAGCAAATGCGCACAGGAGGAGAAGCCATACAGAGAGTCGTATTCTCCAGAGTTTCTTGAGCGTGTTGGTGATATATCTGTGGGTGGCGCGCTTGGAGTAGCAGGTGCTGGCCTCGGATGGTATCTGACGCAGCAGACATATGATTATCTCAAGAGAAAGAGACTAGAACGAGAGATTGCGGCAGCACAGAAGGAGTATATCGATTTTCTTACGAAGACATCCGAGGTCAAGGAGGCAAAAGAATATGTCGGAACTTATTCGGACATAAAGCCTGTCGTGACTCCGTCGCTCGGAGAACGTGCATGGCATTCGATGACTACCCCGTCCGAAGAGCCGGAGAACAATAACGGCGGCTTCGCATCTGACGCACTAGGAGTTGCTGGAGCGACCGCTATCTTGCTTGCAGCTGCATCGTCGTATCTTACGAAGAAGTTCCTCGACAAGAAGTTCGACGAGGAGGACTCGGACTCGAATATAGTCGACCGCACCAGAGTAAAGAACATAGTGTTCAAGACAGCAAGCGCCGAAAGACGCATAGATGTTGTAGATGCAGTGGCCGGTATGACGATAATGGCTACGCTTATGTCTACTAAGTGGCCTAACGAGAAGATTGCTGAAGTACCGGAAAATTATGACCCGTACGAAGTCGTGGATGCGCTGTTTTCCGGAATGGGCATGCCAGGTACAGATCCGACACAGTGGACGTATGGCACTCCTGGCGCGCCGTCGCTCGATCCTACTAAGCTAGATTCCGTACAGCGAGCGGTTCTCGGCCAGTTCAATGCCCCTGAAACATCAGATAAGCTTATGAACGCCGTCATGGACGATCGTTACAGAGAACAGCGTAAGAATATTACGAGGGTGCAGGCCCGTGACTGGTATAACGGTACTGGCTTTGGAGACACATGGCTTGGCAAGCTGATACAGCCCGCGGCAGATTGGTTCTTCGGTGGACTCGGCAGTCTTATCGCTGACACAGCATGGGGCAAGAGGATCTTTGCAGATAGATTGAAGAAACGTATCGGTAAGATCGTCGGTCAGCAAAATCCTGCCGATGCTGTCAATGAAAATCAAGGCGAGGGATATGCCACGCCTGGCGTGACTCCTGGACAAGACGGCACATTTGTAGATCCGACTACTGGTAAGGAGTATCGCGTTGGTGGAGAAGCCGGAATAGAGCCTGTCGAGCCACCAGCTCCTGCAGCACCCGCTCCTGCACAGAATGAGGCTCCATCGACTGCTTCTGCTGCACCAGCGCCTGCTCCGGCCGCTCCAGTGCCTGCTCCGGCCGCACCAGCGCCTGCTCCAACGCAAGCAGCCGTTAAACGCAGGAATCCTAATCTGTGGAATGTAGAAGACCTTGAGTTTCCTAATGGAAATTCACGTCCCGATGCGAAACCAAGAGCGTTGACAGCTGGTGATGATGTCGATGTAGTTCCAGTTCCTAAAGGAATGACCCGTATACTTGTTCCAGGCACTGGTAAACCGCAGATGGATCGTGACAGCGGTTGGTATTCAGGAAAAGATCCTGAGTTTCCAGAACGCTATATCGATGTTCCTACCCAGATTTTGCGGCCAAATAAGGGTGGACAAAAATGACAGCAAAAGAACTAGGATACTCGTTTTTCTGCAAGAAAGCGGGAATTTTGGACATGATGCGCTCTGCCGGCGAGACGCTCGCAAACCTGTCTATCAACACAGACAAGACAAACAGAGACCTGGAGCAGAAGATCGATACAATAATCGCCATGCAGGACGAGAAAGGTTCATCCAAGAAAAAGAAGAAGAGCGGCGATAACTTAATAGGCGGGCGTGTAAGGCTTGTAGGATCAGATAGCGGTGCTAAGGACGTTATTAACGAAAAGAAGAGACTTATTGCCGACGCAATAGCCAAGTTGCACGAAGACGGAGAGATCTAGACTACGATGCTTCTCGACAGCATACCACTGGCACAAAAGCAGGCGGCGGGCACGGTGTCCGACGTTCCTGACGACCTGCGCCAGTTCGATGACACAAAAAAGACACGTCAGTTCATATATGATGGACTTCTGGATTCTGTAAAGAAACGGTTTCCTGTTGAGAACGACGACTACAGGATCGAGCTGGACAACGTAAGGTATACCAGTCCTCAGAGCTTCACCATAGCACAGCAGAAGGACGCTCTTCTGAAGAACCGTAAGCTCCAGACGAGGATGTCTGGAACGTGGAAACTTATCGACAAGAAGAGCAACAAGGTCATAGACGAGCGTGATGACGTTATAATGAACGTGCCGTATTACACGGACAGAGGTACGATAATTTCTAATGGAAATGAGTACACTGTAGTCAATCAGTCGAGACTTCGTCCTGGCGTGTACGCAAGACGAAAGACGTCTGGAGAGTACGAGGCCCAATTCAATGTAAAACCTGGAACAGGCCCTGGATTCAGAATAGAGATGAATCCAGAGACAGGCGTGTTCAGCATGCAGGTTGGCCAGGGTCACATACCGTTGTATCCAGTGCTTAAGGGCATAGGCGTAGACGACAAGACAATCGCAAAGTACTGGGGCAACGACGTAACGCTTGAGAACGCAAAGAAGCACGACTCTCAGGCTATGAAGAGGCTATATCGCAGACTTGCAGGCAAGAAGGCGGATGCTCTTGCCAATGAGTTTGAGATGGCGAGATACGTTAAGGATTCCCTTGCACAGTGTGGAATGGACGAGGATGTCGTCCAGCGCACTATGGGTCTTGTAGATACCAAGGGAATCACGCCAGAGCTTCTCCTACGCGCCTCGCAGAAGGTAATAAACATATCCAGGGGCGACGAACAGCCTGACAGAAGAGACTCTCCTAGGTATTCTAGCGTCTATTCGATAGAGGACTTTCTTAAGGAACGTGTCGACAAGGACTCTGGAAAGCTTACGCAGCAGCTGTTGTGGAAGGCTAAGCGCGATCGTAATCTTGGAAGGATTCCGAGAGGCGCGCTGAATCCGTACATCGAGCATTTCTTGAGCGGAACGGGTCTTGCGCTTCCTGGCGAAGAGGCAAATCCGATATCGAACTATGTTCAGATGAACCGCATAACCAAGATGGGCCAAGGCGGAATCGGATCTCCAGATGCCGTTACTGCAGAAGCAAGGGATGTGCAGGGAGATTATCTTGGATTTGTTGATCCTGTTGCTGGCCCTGAGTCGATGAATGCGGGTGTGGATGTCAGAGCCGCCTCCAATACATATAAAGGAAAAGACGGCCAGCTGTACTCGAAGTTTATAAATCTGAAGACGGGCAAGAAGGAGTTTGTAAGCCTGGCAAAGGCTGTCGATGGTGGTGTTGCATTTCCTGGACAGGATCCCAATTCGAAATTCCTGTATGCAATGAAGGATAACGTTCCTACCAAGGTGGCAAGGAACGAGGTTTCGTACATGGTGCCCGATTTCTCGTCCATGTCTACTACGACAACCAACTTCAATCCAATGCCGACAGGCGTCCAGGGCGCAAGACAGTTCTATGCTACAAAGTTCTGGGAGCAGTATCTTCCGATGGCAAAGGGAGAGGTTCCTCTAGTCGCGTCTTTGATGCCTGATGGAAAAGAGACTTTTCTTGAGCATTATGGAAAGAGAATAGGCTCCGTCACAGCCAATGAAGACGGAGTCGTGACTGCTGTGAACGACGACAGTGTCGTCGTAAAGGGTGCAGATGGCAAGAAGAGGACGTACGATCTTGTAAAGTACTATCCACATAATAGAATGTCGTCGTTCTCGACGTTTCCTGCCGTTGAGGTCGGGCAGAGCGTTAGAAAGGGCGATTTGATAGCCCACTCCAACTTCACGGACAAGAAAACAGGATCGTTCAATACGGGCGTCAACCTGAAGGTAGCAATTATGCCGTCAGGCAAGTCAGGCAACTTCGAGGACGCGATAGTCATATCCGAGACTGCGGCCAAGAAGCTGGCTACCGAACAGCTGTTCGGATTTGACACGGACAAGAAGAACGGCGTGCTTATAGACAAGAAGAAGTACATGGCGGCATTCCCGCAGGCTTTTACGAAGCAGCAGCTTGAAAACATAGACGACAATGGAATAGCCAAGCCTGGAACCGTACTTCACAAAGGCGATCCTATAATCGTATCTATCGGGCCGAAGCTTCTGTCTGCGAAAGATGCAATGCTCGGCAAGCTGTCAAAGACGCTGCGTAATTCGTTTACAGATAGATCAGAGGTGTGGGAGCACGACTGGCCTGGCACTGTTGTCGATGCTGTAATGACGCCAAGCGGCGCCAAGGTAAATGTCGTGACTACGCCGCCAAAGCAGGTAGCAGACAAGCTGTCTCCTCATGACGCTCTCAAGGGTACAATAGGAGAAGTCCGTCCAGACGACGAGATGCCTCGTGACGCGGTTACGAACGAGCCTTACGAGATTCTAATGAATCCTATGGGATTCCTGTCACGAGTTGCCCCGAATCAGCTTATCGAGATAGCTCTTGGCAAGGTTGCCAAGAAGACCGGAAAGCAGGTACGCATCCCACAGCTTCCTCCTGAGGAGGGATGGGCGACTTGGGCGAAGGCACAGCTTGATGCTGCCGGAGTCAAGGATTCTTCGGACATATTTGACCCAAGTACCGGAAAGACGCTGCACAACATCGGTGATGGCTACGTATACATTCAGGCGTTCCACCATCTCGCAGAGAAAAAGCTGTCTGCCAGAGGAAACGATGCTGCATATACTCAGGACGAAGCACCGGCAAGAGGCGGATTTTCAGGAGCCAAAAGGGTCTCGGGTCTCGACAGGACGGCTCTTTTGTCACACGGCGCGACAGAGAATCTAAAGGATATGATGACGATCCGCGGCACGAAGAACGAGGAGTACTGGAACAAACTTAGATTAGGGCTTCCAGTACCTGAACCTGGTGTTCCTTTCATATACAACAAATTCCTGGAGACGCTGAAGGCCGGAGGAATAAATGTCGTAGAGAAGGGAAGCAAGACGTCTATACTTCCTCTTACGGACAAAGATATCGACGAGATGGCAGGCAATAGAATTATAAAGAATTCCAAGATGATGAATTCAGATCTGAAGCCTGTAGACGGCGGTTTGTTTGACCTCGGGAAGACAGGCGGTCCAGACGGTCTCAGGTGGTCAGCTATAAAGCTTCCAGAGCCTATACCGAATCCTATAATGGAGGAGCCTGTAAGGCGTGTACTTGGTCTTACAGTAGATCAGCTTGAGAAGATTTTGTCAGGCACAGAGAAGTTGAATGGAAAGACTGGCGGAGAGGCGATAAAGTCAGCGCTTGAGGCCATTGACGTCGACAAGGCAATATCGGCAGCCAGAAATGACATCCAGAACAAGAGAGGCGCCGGAAGAGACAACGCGGTAAAGGTACTTGGATATCTTAAATCGATGCAGGAGCAGGGCCTTGAGCCCAAGGATTGGATGATAACAAAGGTTCCTGTCATACCTCCGAAGTTCAGGCCCGTGTCTAAACTTGGCGATACGCAACTAGTATCGGATCTTAACGATCTATACAAGGACGTCATAGAGAACGCCGAGAATTATTCTGCGCTGAAGGGATCTGTTGCAGACGAATCTCTAGCGGACGAGAGGCTGAACCTGTACAAGTCTGTAGCCGCTGTGTTTGGACTTGGAGACCCAATAACGCCAGAGGGACAGTCCAAGAACATCAAAGGAGCCATAAGGCAGGTTATAGGAACAGGTTCTCCGAAATTTTCTATGTTCCAGGCCAAGATCATAGCCAAGAACCTCGACAATGTAGGACGAGCGGTCATAACTCCAGATGAAAACCTGGATATGGACCAGATCGGCATACCGAAGGATATTGCGTGGGAGATGTATAAGCCATATGTACAGCGTCGGTTGGTTAGACGCGGGTACAGTCCCGTTCAGGCTGTAAATATGATAAGAGGCAGGGACGACACAGCGCTTAATGCGCTTCAGGAGGAGATGGCAAACAGGCCTGTTTTGATGGACAGGGCTCCGACATGGCACAAGTTCAACATCATGGCATACAAACCGTCGCTTGTTGACGGAAAGTCGATACGAATAAGCCCGTTCAGCGCATCGCCAATGGCTGGAGATTTCGACGGAGACCAGGTTAACATTCACGTGCCGTCGTCTGACAAGGCTGTCAGGGAAGCATACGAGAAGATGCTTCCATCCAAGAATCTAATTTCGCTTACAGATTTGTCGTCTCCAAGATACAAGCCTGAGAACGAGCAGGTGATGGGACTGTACAATCTTACAAGGCCTGCGACGAGGAAGAGGCCCAAGGTATTCAGAACAGCGAAAGATGCCAAGGAGGCCTACAGACAAGGTCTCATAGGAATGAACGATCCAGTTCAAATTTTAGACATGTAGGAGCCTACTATGGCCATTCAAAGACCGAAGACGACAGCCGAACGCATTCTAACGAAGGACTATGCTACTGACTCAGTTCCGCCGTGGTTGTTCTATAATGACGGGGAGAAGAGGATGTTCAATCTTGTAGGAAAGGACATTGTTCAGGACGCTGCCCAGAGGGCATGGAAGGCAACTGGAGCAAAAGGTCAGGCCTACACGCCACAGCAGGCCGCTTCTGCCGTTGGAACCACGGCAAAGAGAGAGACCGGAGGACTGTTCAGACCTGGAGCGGCTCCAACAGCAAGCGTAAATCCACCAGAAACAGCGCCAGCGCCCGCTCCACAGGTCGATGCACCTCCGCAGCCATCTCAGTCTACAGTGGACGAGAGCCTTCTTGCTGATTCTGCTGGTACTGATGCAGGTGTTCCAGATGTTCCTAATACTAATCCTGTAAATACGACAACGCCTCAGCAGACGAACGGTGGCTGGTCTGTCGACTGGAAGAGTCCGTGGACTTGGGGAGGTCTTGCCACAACAGCTCTTCTCACGTATCTGTTTCTAGATAGGAGAAGCAGGAACAAGAAACGCCGTAGAATGCAGAAATACGGTGGTGCCGCGTATTCTATGGCAAAGAGAAATGACGACAACATCGCGGTCCTTGATGAGATGATGGGTGCACAGACACCGAAGGACTACGCAAAGGTTAACAGAGACGCGGCGGCCGCTGCAGAGAAGAACAATCATAGCACCAAAGGCAAGCCGGCAACGGCTTATCGTCCTCTAAGGTTCAATGTTCCGTTCATGTCTCCAGGAGGCGAAGGCGCTCCTATGCAAGAGGCTGATTACGCCGGAACGCCGTTTTTCAATGCATCTAAAGCATCTGCGCTAGAGAAGACGCCTGTCGGCAGAGAGACGTATGCCAGAGACGGCGTAGGATATGCACCACGTCAGAGTAGGTTCACGTCGTTGGCCGCATCCATGCTTCCTACAGACGAGAACACCAGTTTTAGCATGGATCCGTCTATAGGAAACATGGCTTACAGCTGGGCTCCTATGATGGGGGCGTGGGCTGGTGACAGCGGAATGTCAGACGAGGACAGGCAGTGGGCCGCTGATAATGCTCTGGATGAGGCTGTTTTAAGAGCAGTAGTACAGCAGACAGGAAAATATCCTATGTTCAGGAATTCCATATCCGCTTATGTAAATGGCGGGTTTGGAGACTCTTCAAGGCCAGCTGACTTTGGTATGTCCGGAGGCCTGTGGGATTTTGACGCAAATGCGTTGACGCCACTAGGGACAAATTACGTAGATACAGCGGTTTCTGACATAGGAAAGACTGGTGGACTTAGACCAACCGATGCCGGTAGTACGACTGCTGTCGATGACGCGAAAGCTCAGAAGCTTCGTAGCGAGATGCTTAGATTCTTCGACGAGGTCGGTCCTTCTGTCTTTACGCCAACCACGGTCTTGGGACATGAGATGGTGTACAATCCTACGTATGGATGGATAGATAATCTAAGTAGATTGAATTCAGACTATTTTGAACCTTATTACAGGGCCAATCCCAACTGGCTTAAGGACATAGACAAGGCACAGGGATGGCCAGGAAGAGACACTAGAGATTCTGTATCGTTGGCCTTGAAGAAGTTTGGTCTGTAGTGCTGCGTAAGAATAAAAATAGACTTTTGAGCGTTATAATATAATGCCGGGTTGGATACCTGGTAAAAAGAAGCGGACATCAATTCCTGATGCCCGTGATTCTTTTTAACAAAAAAAAAAACAAATGAAAAAACTCGCAGCCATGGTCGTGGCGTTCTGCATGGTCATCAACTCCTTCGGAATCGACCTTTCGACTATTCCGACTACCGACGCCGACTGGACGTCGTTTCTCGATGCAGTTGCTATTGTTGAAAGCAACGGCAGGACCGACGTGGTCGTCACCGACACCAACGGAAAGCTATCTGTCGGTTGCCTTCAGATCCAGCAGCCCTACTTGACCGACTCCCGCCTTTCATATACCCTGAACGACATGAAGGACAGGGCTAAGTCCTATGAGGTTGCAAGAGCGTATCTTACTCGGTACGGTTCGGCATATACTCGTCGCACAGGAAAACCCGCAACCATCGAAGTGCTTATTCGAATACACAACGGTGGTCCTCAGGGCTGGCTAAAGAAATCTACGGATCCATACGTTGAAAAGATAAAAAAGGTTCAAACAACCACGCAAACTTAGCGGCCTACACAACTACAGAGCCGGCGACGTAAAAATCGTCGGCTTTTTTTACCTTTGAGGGTTTGTTCTGTGCAGAAGTACGTCGGGGCGCGCTGTTTCTGCGTCTCCACGTAGGGTGTCTAGATTTTCATTCCATTCGCGCAAGAATGGCTTTGCTCTCCAGGCTCCAGTACCTGCTCCTGCAAGAGTTGCTCCGGCAGCGGTTAAGGCTGGCCATTTTCTTCCAGCGTATCGAAGCGCTCTATCGATGGCACCCATGGTAAGCCCGGTTGCTCCGGCTCCAACGACATTGCCAGCCGAGTATTTGTCTGAGTTTGAGTCTGCCATCTCGTTGTTAACCTCCCCTGTGAGGTTTCCAACCCACGTATATGGCATGAAGCCGGTTGCATTATCCCAGGCCTTGTACGCCGGATCCGCATTAACTAGCTCAGGAACAGGTCTTCCGTTTTCATCCCAAGAAATGCTCTTCACTCCAGTGTCCGGTCTTGTTCCCGCCTTTGTTGCAGCAGTCGTGGCAAGCAAACCATATGGCCCTGCGACCGCACCAGGAAGAGTAGCACCTATCAATTCAGTTGCTCTTAGTGCCTGTCTCGCACCCGGGTCGTATTCAAATGTGTTTACAGAGTCCTGTCCGCCAGGAGTATGTTCGTTCCAGAAATTATCTGTATATTTTTCGGATTTGTTTATTTTATCAACCCAGTCACTTTGCCCTAGAAGAGAACTTGCGCCTCTAGCAAGATCGTGTCCGGCACGAGACATTGCTTTCATCGTCTGGGCACCGGCGGCCCCAAGCCCAGTCCATAAATCTCCCCAGTTGTACTTGTTTCCCGTTTCTGCGTTGTTTTTGCCCCACCTCCATGGGCGCCACGATAGTGCGGCCTGTTTCTGCATTGTGCTGATAGCGTCTGTAAAACCGCGTTTGAAGTTGTTTGTCATCTGCAGGCCCTTTGTGTGTTAAAATTGCTCTTTATGTGATATAGTAGCATAAAGGTTTTAAAAATGACGGAAAATTTTAAACGCGGATTCATGGACAAGCTGGCAGAAGAGCAGAAGCCAGATTTGTCACTGCCTTTCGCGTCTGTATGGATGGGAGGACACGCACCAGCTACAGCTGGACTACAGGCAGTGTCTTCTGCTGCTTCTTTGTCTGATTCGCCGAAAGAAACAGATCTTCCCGGACTTGAGCACTATAAAAAGCCTAACTGGCTGCAGAGGAATCAGTGGGTTTTCAAACCTTTGGTGAACGCGCTTAACATAAGACATGGAAGCGGAGCACCTGTTACCGGCTTTCAGTTTAGATTTTAATGACACCGGAAGAGAAAAAGCTGATTAAGGCACGTAAGCTGGTTGACGCCGTGAACAGGCTTGCAAAGAAGCAAGGCCTGAACTTCTTCATCGTAACGGACGGTGCGTCTGGCATAAGCAACAACGGCAATCCTGCAGTAAGGAATGCTAGGGAAGCTCAGATAAAATGGGAGCTGGAACACGGAGCTGATCCGTACGAGGATTGGAGCAAGAAGGCCGAATCGTATAGCCTCAAGAAGGATCCAACGTACGAGGACACACTCAAGGTGTTCGACAAGCTTGACTTCGACGACAGGGCAAACCTTGTTCCAAGACATCCTGACTTCCTTCGCAAGGTACCAGACGACATACTGTTCGACAGGCAGGTCGTAGTTGACGGAAAAGGCGATCCCGTAGGGTTCCAGGAGTTTTACTCGCGCAAGGACAAGAGAGGCAGGAAACTTCCTCCTCACAATATAATTGCCGTTTCTTCGGAGGCCCGTGGAAACGGTCTAGCCAAGATCATGGTGGAGGCGGCCGTCAGGAAAGCCAGGAAGGAGAATGTCAAAAGGCTATTGTGGGAGGCGTTCGCAGACAACGAACCGTCGATACGGGCCGCCCTGTCAGCAGGGTTCGAGGACGCCACTCCGAAGAACGCGAAAGGCTACAGGAAGCTCGTATACAACGTGGCAGAGAAGAAGGCCTCTTCGCTCGACCTAAAGAAGCTGTTTCCGAACTCAAAGTTTCCTACCGAGGATGAGCTGAAGGAAAAGGAGAAGTCGTTCTCAGTCGGGGATCGTGTAAAGGTTTCAGACAACATCAGATGCCAACAGAAGGGCCATATAGGCACGATCGTGCGCATAGACCCTGAAAACAAGCACGGCTGGAAGTCGTTCGTCGTTGAATTCGATAACAAGAAGTATGGGTCCATGGGCTTCAGCTCAGGAAACATCGACAAGGTCGTTGAGAAGAAGGCATCCTCTAAGAGTGAGACCTACGAGTCTGGCGAAGGAGAGGTCGAGTCGTTTACTCCAGATAAGACAGATGGCCACGACGAGATCGTACTTAGGCTTAAGAACGGCAAGAAGATCGTGATATCGAACAACACGAGGATTGGTATTCGAGTAATTCCTGCAGAGGGAGACCATCTCGGTTATAATGGCTATCACATAAACGGAACGAATATAGTGCACAAGGTGCACGGTAACAGGCATCAGCGTGGCGGGTGGCTCGAGAAGAATATAGACAAAGAATGGTAGAACACCTCCATAATTCCTCATCTATAATAAATAGTCTTTTGCTTTTTTTTTAGCTATGGTATTCTTTAAACAGATTTAATCCATCTACAGGAGTAAACATGACGAATAATTTCAAGAATGGCTTCGTGTCTGCGATGAGGAAGTTGGCAGCCGACATGGTTGTACTGCCCGGTGGCCTTCCGCTTAAACCTGAGGACACATCTCCTAGCAGTCTTGACAGGCCAACAGGTCCTCTTGGAGGAGGAGTACGTCTCGCTCCTGGCGAAGAGGAGGACAAGCTTAAGAGCGGCTTTTACGATCTGTCGTCTACCGAGCCAGTGACATTCAGACTGTCTGATCCAGCAATGATCAACCACATACTTCCTCCAGATGCTGCCGGTCCGCTTGCTACAGATAGATTTGTTACACTTCCAGGTGGTTTAGCCTCCATAACTAACGGTTTTAATAATGCTTCTGTAAACATTTCATATCCTGTCAGAGGCGAAAAAGTCAAAGATCAGGAACTGATTAGCTATCCACCGCCTTTTAAGCCTATAAAGCTTAAGAGAGCACCTGTGATGTCGGAGGAAGAGGTAAGACAAAATACATATGGTGGATTGCTTCATCCAACGAGATATTTGATGGGCCAAGATGTAAGAGAAGCTAATAATCGAGCAATTGAGCTGAATCGGAATCTCGCCAAACGAGAAGCGGCGATGAACAAGAAACTGTATGCGGAGTGGCTTCAAAAGGCGAACAAAATAAAGCATGACAACGAGCTTATAGAGGCAGCCAATGCTAAGCAGCGTGAGCTATTTCCTGATGGTTTTAAACCAAGTCGCATTGTAAAAGAGACAGTTGACGTTCCTTTGTGGGGCTCTACGGCAGGTAACGGATCTGATGAAATAGCAGGCATAACAATGTCGCCGCTGCTCAGACAAATACTTGCCGCACAGGAGCAGTCTCAGAAGCTCAGGGCCGGCTCTGAGGCAGACAAGTCGTTCGCATCGAAAGCAAAGGCGGAGCAGCTTGCTAAGGAACAGGATGAGGCGGATCTTCAGAGACTGCGTGAAGAAGAGAAAGCAAGACAGGTAATCGAGCAGTATAAGAAGCTTCAGGAGACAGCGGGTAAGCCGCAGACGTCTGCGTCTGGTAACGCAGCTCCACTGGGCTCGATATCTCCACAGGGTTATTTGCTCCTTCGCGGGATAGACGGTGTTGATACAGGCTCTCGCAACAAGAAAAGAAAGCTAACACCTGAGGAGCTTCGCCTTCTTATAGGGCTTGGCGAGGAATCGACTAGACCGTAGTATGTAGGTGTACGGATGCAGAACCTGGGCTTTTACGGCCCAGGTTCTGTTTCAATTATAATGCAAGCTGTTGCTTCTTTTTGGCTACTGTGATACTTTTTCAGCATGAGTAATTCTGAGCTAACGACCGTAGAGGCGGAGTCTCTCCGCCCGCTTCCAGACATAATGGATCTTGTGAAATCTGCAAAAGCACTCGGACTGAGTGGGGCGGACATCTTTGATTCTTATCCTGAGGAAGTTCTTAGAGAGCAGTATAACGGCGTCGGACCGGACAGGTTTCCTGCGTATATAAGGTATATATTGTCTAGTCTGTTGCGAGACGATCTGGAGGCTGTTGCAATACACGATTTGAAGTATTACAAGGGTGGCACGTTGGATGAGTTTCATCTTGTGAATAAACAGCTCAAGGACAATACAAGGCTTATAGCAAGAAAGAAATTCAGATGGTGGCAGTGGAAGAGGTGGAAGTTGTATCTCGTTGCGAACGTGCTAAAGGATGCGACGGACAAGTATGGTCTTCCTGGATGGCGTATGGTCGCTTAGGTTTATATTGTTAAATCTTTTTTTAACTGTTACTATATGAGCACCATGAGCAAGTTAAAAGATAAAATCAAGAAAGAACTTCAGAGATTCATAAACAGGATCCTGAAGAAGCTTGGCGTTGATCCAGAAACGTCAAATGCCACGCAGCCAGACGCGGACCTGTTTGTTGTCCCGGACACGGCAAATGACAACAAAAAGTCGGGCGACGAGGTTGATTTTTCTAAGCTTAAATGGGTGTATGGCGGAGTAGACGGCTCGAAGGCGGTAGAACACGCCGGAGTGCAGATACGAAATCTTAGAGTCACAGTAGGCAGTAAGTTCTCTTACGCGTGGGCCAGAGCGAGATTTCGCAGAACACTTAAGGAATGGGGCCTTGCGGATAACGACGCGTCAGCCTTGGCAGTTTTCGGATACAGGTTTGATAATATCTATAAATGTGGTAAGATGGATTGGATTTCAACGTCAAGGACGTCCAGGAGCTGGAAGAATATAAAGGACGGATACGGCGGTTGGAACAATAACGAGTGTTCAGCTGCGTCTGAATTTATTTTTCTGATACTAAGCAAGGACGGCAGGAAGCGGTCTAACGTGATAAGATACAAAAAGTAAGGACAACAAATGGCTCTAGACAAAGATTTGCTGGCTAAGGTTAAAGCCGGCTTCAAGAAGCAGGCTTTTGTTCCGGCAGGAGGAGATCCAGCCGCACAGGGTGGCGGACAACAGGTAGATCCTGCAACTGGAATGCCGATTGACCCGGCCACAGGTATGCCGATTGACCCGGCCACGGGTATGCCAGTCGATCCAAGCACGGGCATGCCGATTGATCCAAGCACTGGAATGCCAATAGATCCGTCAATGATGGGTGGCGGAATGCCTCCTCAGGGAGGTATGCCTCCTGCACCTCCGGCAGGAGACCCAGCTGCAGCAGGCATGCAACCTCCGCCTGCTGGCGGAGAGGAGATGTCTCCAGAAGGTGAGCCATACATCAAGCTGACATTCTCACAGCTTCTTGCTGCGTTTGACAAGATATCTAAGCTTGCTCAGAAGATAAACGGCGGAGCACCCGCACAGCCTCAGGCACAGCCTGCTCCTGACAACGGAAATCAGGCTTTGGCTGATGAGGTCAAGGATCTGAAGAACATGCTCATGTCCGCTTTAAGCTAGGAGAATGCACATGCAGAAGAAAGCTAAGAGACTGACACCAGAGGAGTATGCAGCCGCCAGAAGACTCTTGAATTTGCCCGAGTTCGACGACGCATCAGATTATGAGAGATATCTTAACGGTCGTGCAAGTAACTATAAGTGGAATATGGGAGTGGATGGCGCGCTTGGCGGTGTTCTTGGGGCGATGATTGGGTCGGCTGGTGGTCCTGCTGGAACTGTTGTTGGTGGCCTTGCTGGCGGTGGAGCTGGAATGCTAAATGGTGCCGGATGGGCGAAGCTTGTCAACTATCTCGAGGATAAGCGCCTTAGAGGGTACGCCAAGGACTATGATAAGCATGTGGCAGACGAGGAGAACAAGAAAAAGAAGAAAAACGAAGACTCTTCGAATGACGAGCAGGAGAAGACATCAGAAATGAACAGCACAGAGACAAGGGCATACCAGGCTGGTTTTGTGAAGCGTTGCGAGGAACGAGGCGTCGATCCTAGGTACGTAGCAGCCGTTGCAGCAAGCAATCTGCAAAAGCAGGCATCCGCCGCAGAGAGACAGAAACGCGCTGAAGATATGTTTGCAAGACTGGATCCGTTTACACAGGGATTCGTCGTCAGATGCGTACAGCGCGGTGTTCCTACCGCCAAGGTTGCCGCGTTCTACAACAAAGCGGTTGCCAGGTCGGCTAGGTAATGCTAAGCACGACAGTAGGTCAGATATTCGTAAATGATGCGATCCCGCCGGAGTACCGTGACTATACAAGGGTCATGGGTGCCGACGGGATCAGCGAGTTGCTGTCGAAAATAGCAAACGAGCAACCGGACAAATACAAAGATATATCGTACAAGCTTCTTAAGCTTGGAAACAGAGGAGCCGTAGAAAGCGGAGTAACGCTTAGGCTGTCAGATACTCTTCCGCCGTTTGACAGGTCTGCCGTCTACAAGATGATGGACGAGCAGGAGAATAGGATTCTTGCTGATAAGTCGTTATCAAAAGACGAGAAGAGGTCTCTTCTGGACAAGTTATATACAGATATGACTGGTCTTATGTTTGACAGTGCATATGATTCTGCACTGAAGAATGACAACCCTTTCGCGATGCAGGTAAAATCCAAGGCGAGAGGAAACAAGGCTCAGTTAGGAGCGTTACTTGCTTCTCCTGGTGTGTATACCGACACCAAGGGCAAGCCGATACCTATGTTTATTAGGCATTCATACGCTGACGGGCTTTCTCCTGCTGAGTTATGGGCTGGCTCTTACGGTGCCAGAAACGGTGTTGTCGCAGGTAAACAGGCGACACGAAAGGGAGGAGAACTTGGAAAGCTGTTGGCTTCTCTTGCCATAGATCAGGTTGTGACAGAGGATGATTGCGGATCAAAGTATGGCATGCCGGTGTCTGCTACCGACAAAGACAACATAGGATCGGTACTTGCATATGATGCCGGTGGCCATAAGGCAGGCGAAGTTATCACGAAGGCAACCATACAGGATTTTGTAAAGGACGGTGTAAAAGACATAGCCGTGAGGTCACCTGTCACGTGTCAGGCAAGCAGCGGAATTTGCGCACACTGTGCAGGAATACGAGAGAACGGAAAGTTTCCTGAGATTGGCTATAATCTCGGTGTTACTGCGGCTTCCGCCATAAGTGAGAGAATTGCACAGGCTGGTCTGTCAACAAAGCATTCAGGTCGCCTTACTAGCGGCGCCGGCAAATACCAGGGCTTTAATATGATAAAGGCACTCACAACAGTGCCTGAAAATTATCCTGATAGAGCTGTAGTTGCGAAAAAGGATGGAACTGTAGATTCCATAGAGAAGGCACCGCAGGGCGGAGAGTACGTTGTAATAGGCGGCGAACAGCATTATGTTGCGCCTGGATATTCTCTTCTTGTTAAGAATGGAGATGAGCTTGAGGCAGGAGATCAGATTTCCGATGGAGTGCTAGATCCTAAGGACGTCGTGAAGTACAAGGGTATAGGCGAAGGACGCAGGTATTTCGCAGAAAGATTCACACAGGCCATTCGCGACTCTGGATATTCGGCGCATAGGCGTAACGTTGAATCTATCGCAAGAGCACTTGTAAATCACGTCGAGATAGAGAACGAGGATTCTGAGGGGAAGCTTCTGCCAGGAGATGTCACTACGTATACTACATGGTCTCGTGGATATTCGCCGAGACCTGATTCTGTGCGTGGCAAGGCATCGTCTCTTGTAGGCAAGTATCTTGAGCAGCCTGCGCTGCATTACACTATAGGCACAAAGATAACGCGTCGGGTCGCTAAAGACCTGGATAAGTTTGGAGTAGGAGACGACATCGTGGCCAACGATCGTCCTATAGATGTTATGCCAATCATGCAGTCGATAGTAAAATCAACCGGTACCGATAGAGATTGGGTGTCCAGGCTTGGAACTACGTATTTGAAACAGAGACTGATAGACGACGCACAGCATGGATCTACGTCAGACATACATAGTACCAATCCTATACCTGGATTGGCCAAGGGTGTTGAATTTGGAAATTATTTTGACCCTGGGGTAAGAAGAAAAGGTGGTTACACGTATTAGTATAAATTGAAAATAATTTCCATATCTGTTATTTTTAAGTGGAGCAAGCAACAAGGGGTTGTTAAATGACAAATAAGCCAAGCTTTAATTCTTTGCTGAAACGTGTAGGTAACACGGCCTTTTACAAAGAGGGTCAGCTAAATCCAGACGATACACAGTTCGAGCAGGATTTTAATAAGATCGCGTATGCATTCATTCAGGACAGGGCTCCTGGCCTGATGAAGTACATGCTTGGTTTCGAGACTGTAGAGAGAGAAGACGACGGTTCTCGTGCGGTTGGCATTTTCGGTTTTAAGGTTGGCAAGGACTATTATTATGTTCCTGCGTTCTTCCTTAACAGCCAGGTGAAGGGAGTCGACATGATCCTCAACAAGCGCACGAACTCATTCGTACCGTTGACCGAGGAATGGATCGACAACATCACGAATCGTCAGGCCGTAGAATTAGGAACAGGCGCTCCTGAGGATGTACAGCAGGATTTCGAGGATCCTGATTTCGATTTTCTCCAGCATCCATCGAGTGGCCCGCTTGGATATCATAACGAGAAGGTTTCTGAGGCAAACGAGCCGTGGTCTTTCCAGGACGCATGGGCAAACATGCAGCTTGCTACGAAGGAAGCAGCCAAGAAAGATCCAGAGTTCAACAAGGCGTGGGCTGGTTTCGTCGGTGCCGTTACTCACAAGCAGGCCGTGGAGAAGTCAGCTTCGGCAGATCTCTTCAAGGATTATGCAGAGAAGATTGGCGGACCTAAGTCCGTTATTTCAATGATGAAATCGTTCGAGAACTTCAAGATGGCCGAGGCTGCCATGAAGTTCTACGAAGGACCGTCAGCATTCTATACCGACAAGTTCGCAAAGGACTGCTACCTTATCAAGAAGCAGGCAGAGGAGAAGCCTGATTTCGATGTCAAGGTTACAGATACTCCTCGCGGCACGGAGGATGCCAAGGATATCGTAGAGAACGGCTTTACGATCACAGACAAGCGCAAGGACGACGAGAAGTCTATCGCATACACGACGGAGTATACTAAGTACATGGCTTCGCCGGACAAGCCTGGCGTGTACGAAGTGCTGATGCCAGGTGGCGAATTCAAGAAAGGCTATGTTCTTTATGAGGATGGAGCTGCACAGGGCGATAAGGAGTACAAGGCTAATCGTACTCTAGTGTATTTTCCTGACGATGGACGCACTGGAAGGGTGTGGTCGAACGAGAAGGTGTATGTAAAGACCGACGGCGATGCCGGTGATCCTGGCCCGGAAGGCAAGGCCTATGACAGTGCAAAGAGTATCGGCGATATAGAGAACGGGGATAGGATATTGCTTGTCAGCCCGGAGGATACGTTTATCGGACCTGTCGACGTGAAGGAGTTCTTTGGAAACTCGGATGGCCGTCCTTCTTTCCGTTGTAGCATTACGAGCGGGGATCTTTGGACTGTAGACAACATCGAGCTTGCAGAATTTAGCGGACGCCCGAAGCGCAACGACGAATATCTAGTTATTCCTTCCGACTGGAAGTGCCTGAAACTTTACAAGAAGCGCGCGAAGAGGGACGACGAGACGTGGGAGCACTACGATCGCGACGCGAAGCCGGAGGATGTTTCGCTCGGAAGCGAGTCGACCATGTTCGACTACATGCTCAAGAATGCACATCATACGCTGCGTCTTGCACACAACAGCCACGGCTTCCGTCTTAATTTCGACAGACATTCCGCTGTAGAATTCGACAATTACAAGCAGGCATGCGTTACTCTGGTTACACGCCTCGGACTTGGATATGATCAAGCAAAGAAGATGCTCAAGAAGGCAGAGAACGCAGGCAGCGAGGAATATGTCATCAAGTTTGCGCAGATGTCTCCGTTTGTAGGAGTTGACATGCCTCAGCCTCAGATGCCTGGAGCCACGACAGATCCATACACCGGAATGCCTGTATACCAGATGCCTTATGTCGACGAGACGCAGGGGCAGCTCTCAGGAGTTCCTGGTGGCGATCCATACGAGAACGTGCAGGGCGAAAACGTCGGCGGCGAGATGGAGCAGAACCAGGAGCTGCCGATCGACCAGGAGGCACAGCAGCTTGCACAGCAGGCGGCCGAGCTTGGTCAGAAGAACGTATTCGACCAGGCTACAATCGGTGGTCTCAGCCGTGTCTACGACACTGGCAACGTGATCGATTCATACATTCCGCAGTTCATGGAGACTCTCGACCGTCTTGGCCGTGTGCTGTTCCTGTACTACTGGAAGCACGACGATTTCATTTCTCGCTACGGCACTGACGACGTAGTCGAGATGGAAGATGTGCTTAGAAGCACGTTCAAGACGCTCGGCAAGCTGACTCTCGATCTCAAGAAGAAGTCGGTTGGCGGGGACGATGCAGACACCGTGTCGGTGTAGGAGGTTGTAAGATGGCAGAAGAGGTTATCGAGCTTCCAGGAGCCAGGCTTCTGGAATTGGCTAAGCAGAATGGGGTTCTGGAGGAGTCTATCCGCAGAAACCAGAAGCAGATCGACGAAAACACAAGAAAGGCTCAGGAGCTCGAGAAGAAGATCGCGGAGCTTGATCTTGAGTATCATCAGCTGCAGCGCCAGGTAGATGACCTTGACGGAATGGTCCACAAGGGAACGCAGACGGCAAAGCCGCTTACTACGCAGGTCACGGAGATCCGTACCGAGTTCGACGCGCAGAAGAAGCTGCTGTATTTTATTGCCGTTACATCTACTGGAGCTCTCATAGAGCTTATATTTACGCTTGTAAGGTTCTTCACGAAGGGCGGTTGATCTTGAAGATTGGCGAACAGACAATAGTTACGCCAATAGACAATCCTTGCCAATTCGAGCCTGACTGGCGAAATTCGGTAGCTGTGGCGTTATTCGACAACCCGGGGTACAGACCAGATCCCGAGTATTCGATGTACGTCGACGATCCGTGGATAAAAAGGCAGGTAGATTATCTCTCTGCGCTTAAGCACGGAAGGCGCCTCAATCCGGCACAGATGAATATGCGTATGGCGTCTGTCTGGTATCAGGGAACTAGGCCCTCAGACGTGAAATATCGTCTGGAGCCTCTTCTTTTAACTGCTGTAAACTACAGTGTTATTTCTTTGGATATAGGTGGCGGAACTATAGACGAGGATGCGTTTGTAGCCTACGAGAAGATGTATTTTAACGTGAGGCTTGACAACGGCAGGCTTCATCCATCGTGCCAGCTTAGACAGTATTTTGCTCTTCCGTCAGGAGAAATGGACGACGAGACTCCGCCTGAGCAGCTGTGGAAGATGATTGGCGCTTTGATGGGATACGATACTCTAACGTCGATATGGCTGTGGAAGGATGCGCACGGAAAGCGCAACGACAGTCAGGAATATATGCTGGACGAGATGTGGCGCGTAGCGCAGTCTCGTGTGTTCATGTCGATGTTCGAGGGACGTATAGGACATGAGTCGATGGCCAAGCTTCTATCTGCTCTGACGAGCCAGACCAAGATGCTGAAGGAATCAAAGGAATCTGGAGAAACCGGCCTTGACACAACCAGGACGTTAATGGCAATATTGTACAAGGCGTCTCCACAGGTGATAGGAGCTGCAAAGGAGGTGGATGCACAGCCTGCTATGATGAGGGCCATCAAGGACACTTTGGAGGCCGAGGCAGCCATAGAAAAGACCGCTCTGCCGGCGGCGGACACTGAGGCGGCGAACGCTGAATTGAACAAGCTGATAGCAAGTAAATTTTAAGGATTCTAAGGAGACCAAGATGGCATTTGAAGACAAATTAAGATCAGCGCTAGAGGACGCGGTAAAGTTCTGCAACGAGGGAAGCACGCCTGACGAGGCTGTTTGCAAGTCTGCAGCAGCTCATGAGTTCAACAGCGATCAGACAGATCGTCTTGTTGAGACGTTAAATACTGCTATTACAATTAACCAGTACAAGCAAGCTGCCGACAAAACCGCTTCTTTTCCTCTTGCACACAAGGACAAGGTTGCAGCGATGATGCTAGACGCAGACAAGGTTCTTGGCAAGGAGGAGAAGACCGCAGAGGTCAATCACATTTACTTCGACTACAGTAAGCCCGCCTATGATTACATTGCACATGAGGATGATGTAGTCGAGAAGGCTGCAGAGAACGAGGAGAAGACCACAGGGTTGTCACGAGATAATCTGGCTTATCTCCTAGTCAATCAGATGAAGCTTGTAAAGAATGCCGCAGATTTTGCAGCTAACATTGCAGGCATGATGAAGAGCGATCTTGTTACACAGCTTTATGGGCTTGCTGAGACTGTTAAGAAAGGCGGCGTAGAGAAGTATGCCCGCTTCAAGGAGTCTGCAAACAAGGATATCGTCAAGGAGCTTGACAAGGTTTTACCCGCTCAGTTCAAGGAAGCAAAGTGCAAGGCATCTCTTGTTGACGATTCTGATCTTTCCGACGAGATAAAGACAGCAGAGGATATGGCCGAGACTCTGTCTTCGATGAAAGACATGCGCGCCCAGGCAGACAGCATGCACAAGCAGGCCGAGAAAATGAACTCAGAGATAACGACTGCGTTTATAGGGGAGAAAGAGGAGGGCCCAAGTACTTTTTTATCACTGTTTAACGAGAAGAAGGCCTCGATGGTCGGACGCCTCGCGTTTGGCAAGGGTCTTACGACTGGTACGCAAGGATTAGTACATTCAGACGCTTTCGATCTGGATTCTGCTCTTTTCGACAACCAGGCTAGTGAGAACGACGAGACAAAGCGAACGACAGAGAATGTTGTGCGTGCTATGATGCTGCAGGATCTTATGGCAAGAGACAAGATAATAGCGGAAGCCGATCCAGACACGGTTGCGTCGATCTACCAGACGTTGCTGCACATATCTCCTGAACTCGCTAACGACAAGGAACTTACGAGGTCAGTACTTAGACAGGCTGTGAATTCCATAGCTATAAGTCCGTACGACGCAAATACGTGGACAGACCTAGAGAAGAAGCAGCGCGAAGCAATAAAACTCACAGGACGGGCATAGGCGAGAGATGATTACAAAGAACGATCTTGCTGCAATAGGTAGTTTTTCCAGTGCCGAGAAGAAGGCAGCTAGCGGTGCTATGACTGGAGCGCTTGGCGGGGCCGGTCTCGGTCTTCTCGTACAGGCGCTCAGGCCAAAAGACAAGGACCAGAATCAGCTTAAGGAGTATCTGCTGTCCGCTTTGACAGGCGCAGGACTAGGCACAGCGGCAGGCTTTGCATATGATAACTGGAATTCCAGCTCGTTTGATCCAGGCGCAGGCAAACAGCAGCCAGAGGAAGACACAATACGCATTCCAGTGCCTGATTCCGTGAAGCCTGTCGTATCAGAGGATGGTACAACGGTAGAGACACCAGATGTGTCTTCAAAGCGCGAGATACCATCTCCAGAGAGACTTGAATATCTAGCTGCCGTAGCTACAGCATCTCACGAGAAGCATCCTGATTCTACTCCGTGGACAGAGGCCGCCATGATAGCCCAGGACAGAGGCGTGACACTTCGTGGATCAGACGGGAAGCCTGTGGCAGGCGTTCCGTTCTACATCACCAGAGAGGTCGTAGACGGAATCATACCGCAGCAGATTGCAGGCCGTGAAGCTGTTGCAAGAAGACTGTATGATGCGTCGGACAGGAATGAAATCGGATATAGAAACAACAACGGTACCATATTTCAGATGGTAAGCGTACCTGTTCCGTGGAGTGACGATCCGGTATTGATGCCAGACACAGATAAAGTTCTGTTCAGAGAGGAAGACACGGGAACTTTTAATACTCTAGGATTCCAAGTAGGAAACGCAGCAAGAGATTACAAAGGAGATGCCTTGCGAGGTCTTCGCAGGCTTTTTACATTTGGAAAGATTAGATAACGATTTAACTGGAGCGTGAAAGATGGCTGATAACATGTTTGTGCCTATAGATGGCGACGAGAAATTCGAGGACAGCGTAGATGCCGTTTCTCCAGCACCGTCGGAAGGCCCTAGCGCAGGAGTTGCGCTTGGCGAGCTAGCCGCAGGAGCCGGCGCCGGTGCTGCTGCCGTTCTTAACACTCCAAGAATGGCGTTGAGCAGAGCAAATAACCGTGCTAAGAGACTGCGTGATAAAATTGATAGACTCGAGGAAAGAAGACAGCCGCTAGCAAACGAGGCAGCTGAGCTTCAAGATAGAATCGCTCGTGGAGAAATAACGCCAGAAGAGCTTGCGTTCATCGAGAACTCTACAGCAGACGCACGAGTTCTTCAGGATGTCATGCCTCAAATAAGTGAGCGCCTAAAGGCTCTTAGGCAGATTAGGGCCAATAATGTTGCAGCTTCTGCAGATTTTCCAGGTAGAAGTGATCGCCTAGATAGGCTTCGCGAAGTTTTGCACGATAGAGAGCTTCAGAGAGCTGCCTTGACTGAAACACCCGGATGGAAGGACAACATTTCTGTTGTTGGACAGGTCGCCGAGCTAGACGACACCATGAGGTACCTTAGGTCACGGATCGCAGAAGAGGATCGTCTTTTAAACCGAGATATTAGCAATAGCGATAGAGATCTTGCACGCAGCGTAATAGACGATACCACAAAAAATACTAAAATGATGACGCCTGCAAGAGCTGCGACCGAGGCGGCTATGGCTATAGATATGCCTGATATATACAAAATATACGCAGATGAAATGCGCGCTCAGGCTCTTGATGAAATAGCAGGAGAAGGTGGTGGCGGACAAAACGCTACTGTACGTGATCCGCGTCTTGAGTTTGCTGATGCGGCACGCGCACGAGCTGAAGGACTTGCAAAAGTATTCGGTGACGTTGCAACTATAGATAGGAATGGAAATCTAAGTCTTAAGCCACTCGTGCCTAATGAAAGTATACGCGAGTCTCCATACGGTGTCGGACGTGCTGATCGCGCTGTTGGAGAAAATATACAGGAAGCCGCTAGAAAGTATAGCCCCTGGCTTAGATTCCCTGCCGATATTGATGCTGTAGTTGAGGGGCAGGGTCTAGATCCGAGACTTGAGGCAGGCGATTTTAATGTGGTTACACAGGATAGAGCAGACGCGATAGCGCGCGAACAGGCAAAAAGGGCTAAACATCCTGGCACAAAAACACCACCAACTGATAATGAGCCGCTTCGAGATGGTGATGGAAGGCGTGTTGTTACAGAGCCAATAGGTCTTGAAAGAGACAGGGCAAGATTGCGTGATATCCAATCTGGCAAAGGAGACGGCGGGATCGGGCATGCTAACCTAAAGACTCTAGATAGCGAGATTGATAGACTTAGAGGTAGATTGGAAGGTCTTACCGGTAAAACTGACGCCAGCGGAAAAACTGTAGCTACCGATACGGCTGGAAATGCCGAGACGCTTGGTACTATTCCGAAACTTAATGCAGAGGTTGCCGATCTAAGTGCACGTCCGTGGTACACGCGGTGGATTAGAAGTCTTGCTGATAAAAATACAAGACCAGGAGCTGTAGGCACTGGCGTTGCTGGATTGGTTGGCGGCGGTCTGGTCCTTGACGGTTTGCAGAGACTTGGAAATGCGTTGTATCCAGACGAGGCACACACTGATTTTAACGAGGGAAAGTAGACGATGATAAAGCTGATACAGTCATCGCAGTTCGATCCTGACATAGGAGTCGGCATGGAGATTGTCGACTCCGGCAATTCTGTAAAGACAGCTGAAAAGAAAGAGACAGAGACTATTTTTGGTAAGAGCTACGATGAACTGAAGCCAGACAAGAATCATGTAGGTATTCACGTTGTAGCACTTGGTGACACAGAGGCATACAGAGCAAACAGGAACGGTGACGGTTTTACTCGTGAGGCGTGCAAGAAGTATCATCCGACTTTTGTAGAGTTCGGACACGTATTCAGGCATCACAGGAATAAGGACCCCAAGAAGTCCATAGGCGATATAATTGCTTCTGCTTTTAACGATATGATGGATCGTGTAGAGCTGTTCATACATGCTGACAGAGAGAAGGCAGCTCCAGAGCTTGAGCGTCTAGAGCGCGATGGCGAGATCTGCTTTTCGATGGCTTGCATGGTAGACCATGATCGTTGCTCTATTTGCGGCGCGAAGAGAAAGCACGCGGGAGACGAGCTTGAGTGCGAGCATGTCCGTGACCATCTTGGAGAAATGATGGAGGACGGAAGGCATATATTTACGTTCAACGACGAACCTAAGTTCTTCGATATCTCGTTTGTAGGTAAGCCAGCAGATAGAATCGCGTGGGATCTTATGAAAGTAATGCCAGACGAGGAAGACGAGGACAAGGACAACAAGGACGAGGAAAATAAAGAGAAGGACAAAGACGACGACAAAGAAGAGAAGGAGGCGTCGTACACGCTTCCGTTCGATTCCGTGAAGCTTGCTGAATACTATGGTGTAGAGGCGTCAGACAGGCTGGCGATCACGTCTCCTTCTGGACTCAGGAAACTAGCGTATGCCAATCAGCTTATAGACATGCACGACAAGTATGTTGGATTTATAACAAAGACAGCCTCTGCAGATTCGGCGCGCGACAAGTTTCTTGTACAGCTGTGCAAGATAGCATCACATCCTTTGAAAGATTCAACAATAGACAAGCTTCGCGAACTTGATCCTGGAGCAGCCTTCAGGGTTCTAGGCGATGCTGGCGTTGTCATGGATTCGACGTCTTTCTTCAAGTATGCGATGGGAGATGACTTCAACACAGTTAAGCCTTATTTAAACGGTGTTTCGCAGAAAGTTGCTGAAGTACTTAAAGAGGCTAAAGATACGTCCTGTTTGCAGAAACTGTGCAACGATCTAAATTTTGACGCGTGGCCACTTGGATGCTCTTTTCCGATCTCGAGACAGAATCTTTTTGAGTTGAAAGAGGAGCTGAAGGAAGCGTCTTGCATTGACTCGCTAGAGGATTCTGTAGTGTCCGCGACAATAAAAGGAACTAAACCTAATTTTGTTGTTGACAATTCTTCATTAAAGATTTTAAATGGTTATGTAACTAAGAAATTAGCGGAGAAATACGCTGCTTACAAACTAGCTGCTATAGACGCAGTCATAACCAGCCGATGTGGCGAAACTTCGAACCAAAAAACATCTAAAATAGCAGAATGCATGACGGCGCTAGGAGCGCTTCAAGACATGCAGAAGGAATAAAAAACATGGCAACATACTCTCAGATGCTCAAGGAAGTGCAGGCTATGACGAAGCGTGCACAGGCAAAGCTCGCTGAAATTTCGGGAGAGGATCCCGACAACATGCCCGGTGCGGAGAACGACAAGGACGTTACTCTGCCGAAGGAGGATCCCGAGGTGAATGACGGATCGATGGGTCCAGAGTCAACTCGTTCAACAGAAGGCAAGGGCGACGATCGTCCTATCACGGCCGGCGACCTGTTCGAGTCCGACGAGTCAATCGTCAACCCAGAGGAGAAGCCGCTCGAGACAGCCGATGCAAATGCCAAGGAGGCGTCTGCGCAGAAGACTCTTGTCAACGACATCCTTTCTCTGATCCACGGACAGCAGACTGCTCAGACGAAGCAGGCCGCTCAGACGAAGCAGGCCGCCGCTCCCGCGGTAGAACAGAAGAAGGAGAAGAAGGTCGAGTCCAAGCCGGATACGAAGTCTGCTGGCGCTCCCGAACTGAATCTTGAGCTTACAACAGATATTCTCGCCAAACTCGCGTGCGCCATGCTCGCAGAAAAGGAGGGAGCAGATCTTGCGGAGAAGGTTATGGCCAAGCAGGCCGGAGCCAAGCAGGCAGAGGATGTCTTCAACTTCATCTCAGGGCAGGAGAAGGCAGCAGAGGAATATGCAGCTGGTCAGCGTGCAGCTCAGGAATATGTAGCAGGACAGCGCGCAGCCGCTCAGTATGTTCGCATCAAGCAGGCACAGGATCTAGGCGCTAACGAAGCAGATGCCGCCATTGCGGCAATGGCAGCCCAGGAGCCGGAGGCAGTTCCAGAGGAGCCAGCGGCCGAGGACGTTCCAGCAGACGTTGCCGCGGAAGCTGACGTAGCCGATGACGGCGAGATGCTTCCAGAGGATGCGGTTGCACAGGTCCTGATGTCACAGCTTGAGTCTGGAGCTCTCACCGAGGAGGATCTCGCAGAAATCGTCGAGGAGCTCGCGGCCGAGGAGCCCGAGGCGGCGGAGGAGCTAGGCCTGGATGTCGGCGTCGGAGACGAGGCAGCCGAGGGCGGCGACGAGGCCGCTGTAGATACTTCAGCTGAGCCATCCGGAGAGGAGCCAGAGGCGGAGCCCGAGGCTGACGACGGTGAGAAGGAGGCTTCTGCAAAGAAGGCATCTGCCAAGAAGGCCTCCGCGAAGAAGGTTGCGGCCAAGAAGATCTCCAAGAAGCCCGTCAGCAAGCAGGCATCTCTCATATACAAGAGAGCCTCTATGATGAGCAAGATCGCCGCCGCTTCCAAGCTGCTTGTTGCTCACCTCGGAAAGTAAGGTGCAATCGATGATTACGGAGCAGTCTTACAACGCGCTGGCCCAGAAGGCCGTGCAGTACATCGAGGAGACGGAGCCCAAGCTCGAAAAGCTTGCGGAGGCCGAGGCCAAGAAGTCTGCATTCGTAGAGCGCGCAACGAAGGCTGCCTCCGTACTTGTCGAGAGAGGCCTTCTCTCAAAGACAAACGAGAGTGCTTTCATCGACAAGGTTGCGGAGGCACCTGAATTGATTTTCGACTACGTTGAGAAGCTTGCCGGAGAAATCGGGCCTGATTCTCTCGGGGTCGCTTCAAACGAAAAGATTGCCGTGAGTACCGGCGACGATCCTTTCGAACGGATTTTCTTCCCTCGTGGAGGAAATACAGGTACGATTGACTAAACAAAACAAAGGAGTACAACCATGGGATGGTTCACACCTATTAAGGGCGCCACCTATTCGATGGCACAGGTTGACAAGACCCTTCCTGTAGACCCCGCCGAAGCGAATGAGAAGATCGTCCGCGGTTCAATCATTCAGGCGAACGACAAGGGCGCATTCGAGCTTGCAGACGGCTCTCAGAAGCTGGTCTACATTGCTCTTCAGGACTACGCTGACACGCAGGCCGCGATGGCTGGTGGCGTCGTGTACGAGGCTGGTGACATTGCGATCACACAGAAGCCCGACATGCGCTCCAACGTCATCCAGTCTCAGCCTCGTCTCACCGGCCTCCTCCTCCGCAAGGAAGAGTACCAGACCGATGTCTACGACGGCGACGACTTCAAGGTCGGCGACTTCCTCACGGTCAAGGACGGCATGCTCTCCAAGGGCACCGAGGAGAACGCGGTTGCGGTTGTTACCGTTCCTCCGTTCACTCGCTGGGTCAACAATGCCATTGCAAAGGATGGCAAGGATGGCCTGCCTTGGCGCCGCGGTGCCAACAGGACTGTGATCCAGTTCACGGGCATCTAAGCTAGGAAAGGAAACATACAATGACACAGAACGTTCCTACAGACGTCATGAACAACGCGATTCTCGGCGAGCTCACTCGCGAGAATTCCAACAACATCGAGAAGACCGCTCAGGCTTCGACCGACTACATCCGCACGGGCCTCCGCGAGGATTCCTTCGCAATGAAGATCCTTCCTCCGGAGCAGGCTACCGACGACATGCTCGATCGTGGCATGCAGGAGGGCCTCTCGATCACCATCGAGCTCGAGCCTGACTCCCCTGGAGCCAAGTTCGTTCCGTTCCAGACGGTGCCCGATGCCGAGTACATCGAGTCGACGAACTTCCGCATCCCGTTCGCGCGTCTGCTCACGCCGAAGTTCCAGAAGGACATCGACGAGCTCCGCACGACCCGCATGGACATCCGCAAGATCCTCACGGACAATGCGCTCAAGGATGCCCACACGGAGTACGACCGCAAGTTCATCGAGCTCTGCTACTCGATCGTCAACGACTGCGACGAGGACGGCCGCAACCATATGACTGGCAAGATCCAGAAGATGGAGTTCGAGGGCGGCCTCAACCGTCGTACGTTCGCGGAAGCTCGCAACATGCTTCCTCGTGGCAACAAGGAGGGCAAGTACCGCCTCCGCAACGATCTCTGCCTCATGAACGAGATCACCGCGGGCGAGCTGCTCACCTTCGGCCGCGACGAGGTTGGTGGCGATCTCTCCCAGACCTTCTTCACCGACGGTCTGACGATCGACAAGTTCATGGGCGTCAAGGTCCTCTTCACTATCAAGGACGACCTGATCCCAGACGGCTACGTGTTCTTCTTCGCTGCTCCTAAGTTCCTCGGCCGTGCGTTCTATCTCACGGACTGGACGATGTACATGAAGAAGGAGGCATACTTCATCGAGATGTTCTCCTACTGGCTCGGCGGTGTCGGCATCGGAAACGTTGCCGGCGTTGCGCTCGCCATCTTCAACAGCAAGAAGCAGGAGTCGTAAGAGTCGTAAGAGTCCACAAGGCTCTCGTACCTCAAGCCACCGGTGTAAAAAGCCGGTGGCTTTTTTATATGAAAGGGTGTAATATTTGATACGACGCTAACAAACATCTACACATACAAAATGAATAACTACGAGCAAAATGCGCTGATGAAGCATGGATTTACGTGTTCACTTGTTGAAAGAGGCGTAGATCCAGATATAGCAGAATTCTGTGTCAAGCAGGCCGAATACCAGAACTTAGGTAGTTTGAGCCCAGAAGACTTTTACGAAGGGTTTGCCGAGGCGCTTGAAAAGAAGGCCAGTAAACTTATGTTTTTTGACGACGGAGGAGACTCAAGAGATTTCTACAGGCAGAATCCTATGTACGGAGTACCTATGCCTGCAGCGATGCAGCCCGAAGATGAAGACGATGACGACGAGGAAGAATCTCTTGTAGACAAGATAAAGAGATGGGCGCTTTACGCAGGCATAGGCGCAGGTGGATTCGCTCTTGGAAATTACTGGCCTGATATAAAGCAGTATACTGATAATACGTTGACTTCTTTGAAAGACAAATATGACGCTGCCGCAGACAGAGTAAATGCCATGAAGGTTCCTGACATACGTGGCAGGTCTTCGTCGTCAGACAAACAGTCTGGTAATTCGGGTAACTAGTCATGGCGAAGTTGCAGGGCGGTGACACTTTTTTAGTCGAGAACGACATAAGATTCTGGCTTCGCGACAACGAGCCAGAGCTGAACACGCTTCTTGACGATTATGAATTTACACCTGAGGAGATACGACAGGCGTTGACGTATGCGCAGGATTATTGGAACGAGCAGCCGCCATACATAGGAAACATAGACTATGATCGCAATCCGTTCAGGTTCAATCTTCTAAAGGGTACTGTCGGAAATCTCTTGGCAATAGCTGCAAACAGATACCGCAGAAATCATTTGCAGTATCAGGCAGGCGGCTTAACTGTCGACGACGATAATAAGGCGCAGGCGTACGATGCAGCGTCAGCCAGGCTTTGGGAAGAGTATAAGCTGTGGGTGAGGCAGAACAAGAGAAGTATAAACGCGTCTAACGGGTTTGCTACTTTCTAATGGACACTGTGATATCCAGTGTAGATATTTTTCCTAGCTACGGGGCAGGCTTTCTGTTTACGTGGCGCGTATCTGGCGATTTCAATGTCGCTCCTCCGTGGGTGTTCAGAGTAGAGCAGGCCACATCTATTACAGGCCCGTGGATAGACATCTCCGGTCCGATTGTAGATAGATATTTCTACAAGGAAGACAGAAGGCGCCTTATAAACAAGTCTTCTGTGCTATATTTCAGAGTTGTACTTGTTGCAGACAATACGAAATATTTTTCTAGTGTTGTTAATCCGTACGGTGATTTGAATAGAAAGGACTTTCTGATCGCAAGAGACATAATGCGAAAAGAGGTCTTGCATATGAAAAAAATGGCAGGAACAGCCGGTCAGCTGTTTACAGTCACTACGTTTGGGCCACCTTGCTTGAAGTGCAGAGATCCTATAACAGGTGAGATTAGGTTCGCTGACTGTGACCAGTGTTTTGGAACTGGCAGGATTAACCCGTACAACGGACCGTATGATATGTGGATGACGTTTTCTTCAGACTCAAACCACGACGTCGTCGATGAAGGTGCAGGTACTCTGGAGAGAAAGATATTTGAAGTGAGAATGGCTTCCAGTATAGTCGCAAAGAAAAATGATGTTATAGTTGATATAGGTTCTGACAAGAGATACTATGTAAACAAGGCGTCTGTGATAGCGGAGCTGCGAAGAATACCTCTGGTACAGTCACTTGTTGTCAGCGAGGCACCTGTCTCCGATAAAATCTACAAGATCGAAACTGCAAGATGAACGAGAAGCCGCTTGACGTAGAGCCATTCGAGATATATTTCGACCACTCGATAGAGGATAAGAAGCTTATATGCGAGCTTACAAAGCACAGCAGTGTTTTGTATGGTTTGTTCGTAGATGTCATACGCCAATATTACAAGACGGGATCCGAGTTCATAAAAGGGTGTCCTGAGCGCAGATTCGACTACGATAAAAATAAAACCGGCATATGGATAGACAAGGAGATGCGATGGGAGGATGAACATCCAGAGTTCAGGCCGGCTATAATAGTCAAGTTAAGCCCTCTTAAGTTCGAATATCCAACAGGTAGATTGCCGTACGGAATAGAAGGAAAAACAGGAACAACGTACTTTATGCGGCAGGTATCTGGAGTTGTTTCGTTTGCGCATATTGCAAAGACCTCTGGAGAGGCCAACGTGCTGTGCGACAACACCCTAGACTATTTATGGAATTTTTCATATCCTATCAAGAAGGACTACTGCCTGTCTAAGTTTAGACCGGTGGCGCAGACTCCGATAGAAAAGATGCAGGGTGCATCTAAAGAACAGTGGGTAAGCACATGCAGCTTTGAATTTGAATTCATCGACATGACTGGAACGCGGCCTGAGGCACCCGTTCTTCAGGATATTATTTTTAAACCTTTACAAGATAAAATACCTCGTGATATATTAAGAACAGACCTTGATAAACCAAGACAAGGAAAAGGACAAGGAGTTTAATTCACATGGCAAATTACAGCAGCAAATTCAGAGTGTTCCAGAATTGGGGAACCCCTACGGCTGGTACTCCGCTTGATCAGAATGTGTTTGTGTTTGGACCACAGTACGACCTTCACAGATACAGCGACGTTGACGAGAGGGAGCAGCTCACAAGGCACTACTTCGAGGCGAAGAAGGCCGGAGCCGACGACAGCAGGACTAATCTTGTGATCAAAGAGCCGTTCGAGGTCTCAGCCGTAAACGTGCTCGATGAGGCAAGTGTCGAGGTTTACGCGGAAAATGCCTACATCAATCTTCTTCCTGGTGTTTCGTTCTACGAGCTCGGAGAGCTTGCTGACGTTACAGTCGTCGGAGATTATCTCGATGGAGTGCTGAGATTCAACGGAAAGAAGTTGATTGGAAAATCAGTTGATCCAGATCTCGCATCTCCGGTTGCTCTGACTGATGTCATTGCCTTCAGGCCTACAACAGGAGACGGGTCTTGGGAGTTCGTGAACATCCTTAAGATCGAGATTGATGGCGCAGACACTGTTGTTACGCTTGTCGACGGCCTTCCAGATTTTGTAAGCGACGGAAACGCAGAGGTTTATATCTGCAGAAAGTTTGCATCGGTCAAGGTCGAGCCGTCCAAGGTTACATCTGAAGTCGTAGAGATTGGCACCAATACGACTGTAAAGATCGGTGATAACAACAGGCTTGTTCTCGTGGCAGATGTTGCCGTCGGATACAGAACTCTGCACAAGTCTGCGTCTGTTGGAATTCATGTCGCTACATCGATGGCTGACGTCGAGGACGTGCTAGGAAAGGCAGATCCTGCCAACCCGATTGCAATGGGCGTGTTCAACGCATTCGTTGGCGGCGCGTTCGTTGTGTATTACTACGTCACAGGCGGTGAATCAGTCGCTGAATTCACGCGGGCTCTTGAGCTGTCAAGACACAACAAGACGCTGTACTACCTGGTTCCAATGTCTCAGGACGCAGGTGTTCTCACTGCCGTTGTCGCACATGTCACAAACATGTCTAACGAGAATGTGAAACACTGGAGAACAGCGTTTTTGTGCTCTGCGGTTGAAGACAGCACAACCACCGACTTCGAAGTGACCGGACTCGGCGTGTATTCGCAGAACGGAGTGAAATATGTTGTGGTCAAGGCTGACGGCGGCGCGCCTGACGCAGTCGAGGGAGATGTCATCGAGCTGGCTGATGGACGCAAGTTCGTAGCTGCGAGAAAGATGAACAGGACGTCTATACTCACCAAGACGAAGTATGTCGATCCTGAGTCTGGCGTAGATGACGAGTATGCCTTCGTAGATGGCGAGACGGTCGATGCTACGATTACTCATACGCTTACGAGCCACGAGACGGCCGCCGCTGCTGCAGGCGCTGCTAAGAGCTATGGCACACACAGAGCCGTCGACGTGTTCCCGAAGACATATAAATTCGGTGGAGAGACGTACAGCTCGCTGTTCGCTGCTCCTATCATCGCGGGCATGAAGGCCAGCGTTGTTCCTCAAGCGCCGATCACCAACGCGGTCATACCTGGAGTAGACGATGTTCCTGATACCTATGCTGTGTTTACCGACGCAGACCTTGATACTGCTGCGGCCGGAGGCTGCCTTGTGATGAAGCAGGATCAGGCCGGTGACGCGGTGTATGTCAGGAAGCAGATCACGACCGGTGTGTCATCCAACGTGCTAGCGAAGTCAGAGCTGTCCATGGTCGTCAACTTCGATAACATCACGTACCAGTTCGATTCGCTGATCGAAGGATACAAGGGATCGTACAATGTGACGCCATCGTTGATCAGGAGAATAAGGGCAGATATCCTGGCTCGTCTGTACTATCTTGCACACAACACAGCGTCAAACGATCTTGTTGGATCTCAGATCCTCGATGGCCGTATCGAGAGCATCAATGTCGACCCTACCAATGCAACTAGAATTATCGCACACGTTGTCGTGGTTCTGCCTGCTCCGTTCAACGAGATGGATCTGTATCTGACCGTCGACGTCAGCACTGAAGTAACTGAAACCACAGAGGCGACCGTTGGATTGGTCTAGCAAGTCTGACAACGATCGAACGATTAAAACAAGGAGTTAAACATGGCATCAGACATTTTTGGAAATGAAGTAGGAAACTTCGTGGTTATAGATCAGAACATGGCAACGATAACGGTGTCAGGAACGAGCGGAGACGCTTTCGTTCTAGGTGCCAACGTCACATATAACATGCCGGTACAGCCAGTGCTTACGTTTGGAAAGGACGTTATCATGGCCAAAGGCGTTGCACAGGGCACATTCTCGTTCAGCCATGTAGCTGGAGCTGGCGAGCTTGCGAAGGGCGTTAAGACAAGCATCGAAGACTGCATTCCTACGGCTGTTACGATTACGTTCACACCTGACCAGACATGCGATCTAGGCACGAAGATAAAAATTCTGCAAGGATCAAACCAGGCAACAACGGTGGTCTGCCAGCATGCAATATGGACCCAGTTCTCTATACAGGGCCAGGCACAGGATACGTTCTTCACGGAGAACGCTGGAGGCGTATTCCACTATCTTGGAAATGAGTAACGTAGGTTTTCTCCGCAAGGAGATGACTCAAAAAGGAGCGGGCCTTTGCCCGCTTCTTTTTTTTAGATGTTTTTAGTATACTAAAAGGAATGGAAGACACATTTTCAAGAGAACAGGTTTCTAAGATCACAGAAGAGCTGCATCGTGTTATGGATGATGTCGCCCAGCTTAAAGCCGGCAGGCTGCGTGTCGGTACTATAATCAGAACTGGAGTTGGCTCATACGATTTTCTTGTCGCTATATCAGGCGTAGGAAATCGAACATGCACGTTGGCCAGAACGGCACAGGGATCTCCTTTTGGATATGCAGATTGCGATATGCCAAAAGAGGGATCTGTCGTTGTTGTTATGTTGAATGCTGATTCAAGTGGCCTAGGCTATATTTTAGGTACTTTGGATACACGTGCGTTCAACCTAGAGAAGGATAAAAAGCCAGAAGATCGTCTCAAGCAGCTTTTGACACTGTTTGAAGGACCAAATACAAATACAGAGCTTATATATTCCGACCCAATAGAGAAAAACGACGGTACTTCTTTCTGGGCCGGAAACCACAGGCCTGGCGATGTATTCCCAGGTGATTTTGTAAGATTGAACGAGTATGGCGTAGGCTTGGACGGAGATACGCTCACGATGTCTCTAAGAGGCGGCCAGGCTCGTGTATCTGCTTCCATAGTAGATAACTGCGTAGAGATAGTTTCGAAGAATTTCAGACAGTATGATATATCTGGATTTAAAAAAGCATTTCTAGACGGCGGTTATATAACAGAGGAGGCTTTCTTTGCCCCGTACCTTGGCGAACGTAAGGGCGGCTATGGCATAAAGGCAGAGCGACCGGACGACGAGGACGAGAATCGTCCTGTAGGAAAATACAGGCTTAGAACATACAAGGGATACCTGGGCGGAATAATAAGCAGTTTCTTGTCCAGGTCTCCAGACTGCGATAAGGACGACAGCAAGACGCTGCGTACTACGGCTGACAAGGAGCCGGATGATCTGGGCCTTATGCAGCTTCATATCAATGACAATGGAAGACTACTGTACAGGTCGGCGGGAGGATTCGCTTTAGAGAGAAGCGATATGATACCAGTTCCTATAAGGATACGTGAATTTGACGATCCAGAAGGAATAGACAGTGCAGACATAGAACGAAAGGACGTCGTCAAGTTTGTAAAGCCAAAGGACAGCGACGAAAAAAGTTCTGGGCATTACGATGCGATTGCTCTTGCAGACAGGATGGTGCACGAATACAAGCAGTCGTATGCCAGATTTCTTGAGTATGTAGAGAAAAGCGGCTCATCTAGCGACAATGACGAATTTTACCTTAAGGAAGTAAAGGACCTGGATCCTTTGCAGGATGAGTCAGGTACGTCTGCTAAGTCAATCAAGGAAGACAACCTCGAGGAAAACGTCGGAAGGAAGGCAGGAGTGTATTGTCTTCCGTCCGGTGCGATAATCATAAGGGATGCCTGGGGTTCAGAGATAGTTATGGAGGGCGGTAGTATAACCATAAGCGCATGCGGAAACATAAATATTCAGCCTGGAAGATCTTTCGTGGCAATGGCTGGTGATGACGCTGTCGTCAAGGCGCTTAAGAGCGTAGACATACTCGCTTCTGACAATGACGTTACAATACATGCAGATTGCAACGTAAGGATAGCCGCAGGCTCTGATGATACTGAAGACAGAGGGAGCATTGTTCTTGAAAGCTTCTCAAAGCAGAAAGTCAAGGGCTCGTCCAATAAAGGCGAAGAGTATGATGGCACAGGAATTGTCATAAAGGCAAAGGATTCCGGCGTTGCAATATTAGCCGACGATGCCTCCGTGTATTCCAAGACTACGACGAGCATCGTAAGCGACAACCTAGTAATGATAGACGGAGATAGAGCCGGAATGTCAGCTGCCAACGGTATTATGCTGTCTGGTTCAGGGTGCGGAGCGATGTTTAACGGAGGAACTGCGGCTATTGTAGGGGATACCGCCATTGTTTCCGGTTCGGGAGGCGTCGTGTTTACGACATCTGGGCAGGTTGGTGTTCCTATATGGCTCGACTTCGGCCAGGACTACAGCAGCAGGTTTACATCGTACCTCGAGAAATTTGCTACGGCATCAAACAAGATATTCACGAGTTCTCCTCTGAGTCCTACAAGCACGATATCCAAATCGCTGTTCTCATTCAGGTCGTCGAAGGAGTGCGGTACTGCGAAGAGTTCAGACATAACAGACAGGTTCGGCAAGTTTATGTTGTACCAGCCATACTGGTCTGTGCTTGTAGAGAACGAGATATATCCGCTAGTCGAGGATCTAAAAGGAAAGAGCGGAGATAAGAATCTTTCGCTTTCGGAGTGGGGCGAGGATCATCCAGTCGACGGACGATATCCGTGGCCAGGTACTTCAGCCGTTAAAGACGGCAAGTATGCACACCTCAAAAAATTCAAGGATCCTACGCTGAATCAGATAAAGATCGAGCGCAAGATAAAAGAAGGAACTAAAGATAAAACCGTTTCAATGCTTTGCGACAATGAATATGATAATATAGACATTGAGGAAGAACGAGACGAATACATGATAGAGCTAGATCCGTTGTCAGATTTTGTAGTTCCAGTACTGCATCCTGACGACGACGAAGATGATTCAAAATCCAAGAACAAGAAAAAATAGCCAGCAAAAATGAAAATAACCGAAACAAAAGAAAACGCAGGCGCCCAGCCCACGCAGGCGCAAGGCCCGCAAGAAAACACTGCAGCAAAGAATCCGTCGAACGATACATATGTTCCATTGAAGGGCGTGACAGATACAGATACGTCCACGGTCAAGAAGTTCGACACTTTAGTTCGATCTGCTGACAACGCAGATGATGACAGGACCGTGCTCGACAAGACCCAGGAGCGCGTCACTATAACAAACAGCGACAAGCTGGAGTTTCTTAAGGCCGTGACAACCGGTAATAGGTTTGTGCAGACCGTTGATCTTTTCGGCGGAAATCTAAGGGTGAAGTTTAGGTCGAGAAGCGTAGACGAGACCGAGGCTATATTGGCATATATGCATAAGAGCGGGATTGACGGAAAGTTCGTAACGAAGGCAGATGTGTCAGATACGTCGTTAGCCGCCCTTCTTGTTGCACAGGTGGCAGAAATTAATGGCGTAGAGTACGCCGAAATGAAGAAGCCTCTGAAATTTACTGAGGACCTCGATGGTGTACATCCGCCGGCTTGGGAGGCTGACTTGGATATATGGCGCAGCAAGCCAGAGTCTCTAATCTCTGCACTTGGTGCAGCTCTTGTAGAGTTTGAGGCTAAATACTGGAAGATGGTTGGAGCTTCTAGAGATGAAAATTTTTGGAATCCCGGTGGGTCTACCGGGAAGTAGAGCGCGTGCACTGCATAGACCACACTGCGAATACGTCTTTAAGGCTTCCGCATTCAGAAATAACGAAAGGGTTTGTGAGAGACGTACTTGAAACGAAGGATCTGCTTAACATACGGCTTTCAGATTACGTAGCCAAAGCTTCATGGGCTTCAGGCCCGAAGGACTCGAAGGCTCTTTCTGGAGCCAACGATGCAGCGAAAAAGGCTTTCGACATACTTCCATACATAGGAATGCACCAGCATCGCGATGCTGTTAAGAAGTCTAAAGTAGAAGCTAACAGAGCTATGGGCAGACCGACAAACGGAAGAGAATTGGCAGAATACTATAACGCATACAAGAAAAGGCAGCGCGAGCTGGCTGAGCAAGCTAAAAAGAAAGCTCAGGAGGCCAAGGAAACTGAAAAAGCAGATAAGTAGCGGAGACACTGAATGAGCCAAGGATACTACTACGGAGGAGCCAATAGGGCCAGGGCCAACGACATATATGGAGATATTGCCGTTGGAACGTATGGTTTTGCCGGCCAGGATGATCCGTTTGTAGATCCGTATAATACAACCGTCGGCGGCGGTTCAGGCATGCTTGGCGAATTCGGTTCTGTCATCATGGATTATGTTACTCGTAGCATGCTTGGGATGCGAAATCCGTTCAGGATTCCTTCGTGGAACGAGCCTAACGCCGGAGAACTAGGTGCATATGCCTATGGTAGGTTCTCTGACAACGCAAAGCGCATGGGAGGAGCCGTAAGAAACAGCAGGCTGCAGTCAAGAAAGGCGTTTGGAAAGGTTCTCACCGGACTTGCAAGACGAGCTGCCGGAAACGATTCTGCAAGGCAGGCCGAACTTGATGAGCTTGAAAAGTCGGTACTGAACGACGAGTCCGGGCTGTCTGATACAGCTATAAGCATATTCCAGGGGATATTCGGCGTAGAGGATTACGGTCTAGAGGGAATCCGTGCTGCGCAGCGAAGCGAAGCGCTGACGATGTCTCGGTTAAGTCCTGAGTCGAGGAGTATAATGATGCAGGACAGGAATGTTCTGTCAAACACTTGGAGCGACAGAGCTAGCGGTGTAGTGAATGATTATACTCGTGCGGCACGTGCTTCCATGTACAAAGGCGATACGTTTATACGCAACGAAGACTTCATGCGCGGATTTTCAATATCTGACGTATCCAGTGTGCTTGAGCAAGTAGCAGCGTCGGCCGGTGCAGGAGAGGATCTCGGTGCTAGATTCGAAACCGTAGGAAAGCAGGCGATAAAGACGCTCGAGGCGTTTAGAGATCTGTTTGGAAGCGCAGACGCAGCAAAGCGAATGCTTAACCAGATAACAGGAGGCGGCTGGTCCAATATGTCTGCCGACGCGCTGCAACGTGTTGTAAATCAGACACGAGGACTGCAGGCGCTTGGCCAGATGAACGGACTCGACCATCAGGTTGTAGGCAATATGCTTGCGACAGGAATGGCAGGCGTGCAACAAGCTATGGGATACTCTCCGGCAGATGTCGCAGGCGGGTATGTAAATACTCCTACCGTACAAGGAATATCGCAAAGATTTCTCGCAAATGAGCTCGCGAACATGCAGGATGGCGGAGCTGGCCTTAATCCGGTGCAGGTGCAGCGATTGAAGGCCAGGGCAAACTGGCGCGCGATAGAGTTCGCAGGGTCTTCGGCCAACAAGGCCATGACAGCTTTCGAATATGCGATGATGAAGGGCGTCATAGCCCGTGACAGCACCACTGCACATAGAATAGGACAGTTGTTTTCCAGCGGCGACCAGAGGAGCATGTCTATGGCTGTTTCGATGGTAGCCGACGCAATGGGGCTTACGAGGGAGGATATATTCAACGATACGACATACAAAATGTTTGCGGATGCCGTAGGAAACGACCCTGAAGCGTTGAATGATCTTCTGGATAGAGGACTGCAGGCATCGGCAAGGGAAGACCGGTCCATCATGGAAAGGACAATCGCAAATACCGGTCTCGACATGGCCACGAACATGGCAAAGGATGCAGGCTACAAGAGCGAAGACATCAAACAAAAAGCAAACCAGGCCAAATTTGCCGAGATACAAAAGGCATTACACGATCATGCAGGACAGATCGCAGGCGCAGGCGCTCTAGAGGAATATATGCTTAAGGCTATGCAGGAGCACAAAGACGACAAGGATGGTGGCGTAGGTGCTGCTTTACGAGTGTTCGAGGAGATGTCCGGGAATCTAGGCGATTCAGATTTCGTGACTATGCTTAGAACCAATGCCACTGCAGCCGCTGCGGATGCTGTAACGAATGAGTTTGCAAACAGGAAGCTGGACTCGAAAACTGCTTTGACCAATGAAGATCGCATAAAGGAGATAATAGAATCCCACGGAGGAGACGCGTCTGACGGAATACGGGCTGCCGACGCTAGAAAGGTACTGACGCAGCTAAGGGATTCAGGTCTTACAAAGGTAGATGCGAAGACGGCGAAGATAGTGCAGGATGCACTTAGAGATGGCTCTGACGAAGCGGTTGTCAATGCGTTGAACGAGTTGTCGGCCGATGGAGGCGTTCTGACCTCTGATGACACTGTAGCGCTCGTATACACCAATAGTACGTTCACACGCCCAGACATCCATACGGCTAGATCTAGCACGAAGACGGCTAGAATGATAGCGGACGAGATTCGTGCGAGTGAGACCGGTATTTCTGTTGACAGGAGATACTATGCCGGAGCTGGGCACTTGGACGAGAATCAGCGTGGTCTTGTATTCGAAGGCGGAGAGGCAATCATTGACACACTTGTCGGACTCGCGGAAGACGAGCAGGCGTTTGGAGACAAGTATTTCAAGGATAAGAAGTATGACAGCGTAAAAGATGCCGAATACGAGAAATACAAAGCGAAAAGAGACGAGCTCAAGGCAGAAGGCAAGACAGACGAAGAGATAAAGGAGCTGGGCTTCGGAGACACAAAGGAGGAGTGGTCTGCGAAGTATGACGCCGACCAGACGAACAAGAGAAAAGAGAAGGCTGCCGAATTCAAGGCAAAGCTTGAAGGCGTAAGAAAGAAGTTCGAGGAGGCCAAGAACGCTACAGGCCCGGACAGGGACGAGAAGATGCAAGAGGCCTACAGAGAGCTTGGCGAGCTGACTGGACCTAACTCGGAGTATGCGGATGTGTTTGCTGATAATCAAGTAAACGAGAAGCTCGACACAGCCTTGTCTGCTTTGGAAATTGAAGACGAGAACGGAGAGAAGAAAAAGGTTTTTTCTGGTACAGACGCCCGCACTCTTATCAAGGTCATGGGTTCCGAAACAGCGTTTCAGGACGTAGTTACAATAGGAGACAGGAGCTACAACAGAGCTACCGTGGACACAATGTTCTCAGAGGCTGCCAAGAAAGCGGCAGAAGGCGCCGAAGAAGGTTCAGCCCTCGCTGCTCTTTCCGGACTTAGTGGAGAAGATCTATACAAGGCTGTAGCCGCCCTAGGGGATGAGGACAAGGAGAAGTTTCTTTCTGCTCTTGAAACGGTTGGCGGAACTGCACTGGCTGCATCAGATGCAGACATGGGTGGTGTAGTAGAGACAGTTGCTACAGCAAATGCGGCAGATTCTGGTTTTGGTGGTGCGATGGTTGCCGCAAACAAGTTGTCTGGTTCGCTCAAGTCTCTCGATAAGAGGGTGTTGTCTACTGGCGAATACCTTGAGATGCTTGGAAAGCATATACAGGCTATGGTCGACGAAAACGCACCGGCTGCATATATGACGATGTCGCAGGCTGTGATAAGCGGACTTACTACCGGCAATCTCGATGAAGCAATTGATATGATGTTCAAGCCTGGCACTACCGACGAAGAGAAGGCTGCTGGCATAGCCAAGGTAAAGGGTATTCTTACAAAGTTTGGAATACTAGACGAAGAAGGCAATGTCTCTGAAGACTGGAAAGACAAGATAGTCGACAACGAAGAAGCCATTACCAACGAACTTAACGCTGTTGCTGGCGGAAAAGATGTACCTGGCAAGGGGTCTACCCCTACAGTAGCTGGCGGTGCAGAAGCTCCGGTAGAAGGCGGAAGTATGAGTGAAAACGCTGAAATCATACGTGAAGAGTCAGCTACAGCCACTGCAGGAAAGCACGTAGGAAGCACAGAGGAGGCAGCTAAAACAGAAGAGCAAAGGGGCACAGGCGGCAGTTATAAGCTAGACGACGTTAATGTGAAACAGGGCGAGTCAGAACAGGCTTCTATCGGGTCTTCGTCGGACAATCCTATATTCGTATCAATCGTTCCTGGATGCTCGGTTGAGGTATCAGACTCATCGTCAGCTCCGGCAGTAAATCCATCCTTGTAATCTAGAACAGTAGCCATGGAAGACATTTTTGGAGAGATAGACAAGGGAACCGTAGTACGGTACCCGACAGACGGATTAGATGCGTCGTCAATAGTCCATATAGATGGACTTACTGACGATTTGAGTAACAATAATGCGTTTGTGCTTGATTTTAGCGCTGCGTGTGCTGAAAGGTATTCTGTAATGCCGTGCTTCGGAAAAAGAAACTATGTATTTGCATACGGAAGCGATGTTGGAACGAGCAGAAGCTCTGTAACCGTTTTGATATTCTTAGGCGTCACACAGAGCTGTTCGACAGGTGACAACGTGTCAGTTATTGGCACGATATCCGATTGGTACGATGAAAATAGAGTTTCAAAGGGAGAAAAGGTAGGCATTACGATAGGCAAGGACGGTAAGTATTCGACAGGATTCCTTATTTCGATGTACATAAAGGGGTACGACCCCGGATTGAACGCGGTTACAGTCACACTGACGTTCATGACTTCACTTGATTAAAATGGTAAATCACATTAAGACACTTCTTTTAAACAGAATGTACTCCGATATAGAAGGCCTGGATGGCGAGTTCTATATCGATGAGAAGTTCGTTCCGCTTAGCATACCTGCCAGACTTGGAGATATAATCGAGAACAGGCTTTTTGCAGGCGCAGGGATAAAAGGCAGGCTAGATATCGTGAATTCTATTTGTAGGATGCTTGACCGTGTAGATTTTGCGAGGTTCGTCACGTTCTATGATAAAAGAGTTACGCCGCTGCCCGATGACTACAAGTATGTACAGGTGTCTGTAAATTCTATAGAGCCTTCCGTGGCATCCAGAGTGCTGTTTGCTAAGACTGGATTTGACGATATAGATTCTATGCTGGATGTACTTGAACGAATTGGAGTTGTCTCGCTAGACGGAAACAGCACCGAGGTTTCGTGTTTGCTTGCGCTTGTAGCGCAACTTGAGGCTGTCAGGAGGTCGAGAGATGGCGGCTGACTCTTACAGAATACTTAACGTAGACGCCACTGTGTCTGTGCCGGGTCTTGAAGGGATTTGTCACGCAAATAGTTTCAGTGTTGCGTGGGGTATAAACATAATTCCATATGCAAACCTGGTTCTTCCTCTTAACTATTCTTCTGAGGAAACGTTCGAGGCGTACAAGAGCGACGACCCCAGCAGAAGCGCCGAAACTAAGACGTTCGATATTCTTAACGATCTCAAGGAGGGAGATGACAGCAGCAACAGTGTAAGTGTGACTATAACCGTTGAAGAGGTTATCTCTGGCGGATTTTCGGCTCCTTTAACCAGTATGACGTTGGACGGATGGAAAATAACAAACGTCACGCTGCAGCCACAGAATAAGACTAGTCCTGGTGGTGTTATTCTTCAGATAGAACATCCCATGTGCAGGCTTAGGTCTACACCTGGATTTTTCTATGTGAGTGGTCTTGACTTTGAAAAATTCGCAAATGATATCGACGGAGGTGGAATTATAGAGATTGGCGATAGCGTAACTGAAAAGCTGAAGGAGATGATAGATGACCGAGGATCCAGGGAAGGCGGAGTAAGGTGGAACATAGAGTCTGCCGCAGAGGTGTATAACGTAAAGCTTTCAGAGTATATAGACGATTCTCTAGGTCTTCCTTATGTTGATTCTGCTGGCATAAACTGGGGAAACGCAGATATGTCTGCGCTTGAAAAGGCCTGCAAGGTTATGCTTGCCTACCAGTTTTTTGATCTTAGAAACTCTGTTCCGCTTGACGCCGTGCTTGTTCTTGCGAGAATGCTTGGATTCTATATTCGTATAAACTATGACGACGAACGGGCATCTCTGGAGAAGCTTAACCCGTGGGCTGGTCGAGAAAGTGTAACTGCAATACCAGATGAAATAATAGAGAGTGTGAAAATATCTCCCGACACGTCCCCTATCTGTGGAATACGTCTGACTTCGACGAATGCCGACACTACTATAGTAAGTACCCTTGGCAGCTTCAGGCCACTGGATGCGTCGGCAAATGCCTCTAGCGACACCATGTTTTATTATTCGTCAAAGGGAGCGATAATAAACACGACGACTCCCGACTTTCTTGGAAAGATGCTAGGACTGGCTGCAAAGCTGGTGTCAAATCCTGCAAGCAGCGGAAAAACTTCTACACATTCTGAAGACGATAACGTCGTACCGAGAGATCACGTAGAGGATCCAGCAGATTCTATAAATGTTGTCGGTAACAGCAAGTCAGCGTCTATCACCATTCTTGACGATGTTCATAATGTTACGGCCGAGGCGCTCTTCTGCCAGCAGTATAAGGCAAGACAGATTGTGTCTGCGTCGTGCGCGCTAGTGGCAGACAGTTTCCCTGGCATAGGTACGTTTGCATCGGTATCTGTCGGTACCGGAGGAAAGGACATAACCGGCATGGTTACGGGTATTGTAGTCGAGGGGTCCAGCTCTGGAGGAACGTGCAGGTTTACAGTAAATATGGCATACTGCGGAGACCCTCCGGACATAGGAGGAAAAATGCCAGAAAATAAAGTGTTTGGAGACGGCGCTACGGCTGAATGAGATAAGCCGGTCAATAAAGTGTGGCAATAACACGGATTTAGTAGTATTATCCAGGCAAATGAAGAGTAGCTACCAGGAAGCATACGATAAATGGGTTGTCGACCAGACCCCGGAAAACATGTCCGGGGTTCTTGATGCGTTGATGCCTACTATAAATTCGGAAATAATGCGATACGAGGGTCCGAAGACCCATCTTCGGTCTAAGGCGAAGGCTATTGCCGTAAAAGCGGTAAAGACGTTCAACCCTATGAGCGGAGCAAAACTGCAGTCATGGGTTACGACAAACTTGAAGCAGCTTTCAAGGTATGGCCAGGGTCTAAGGGATGTGAAGGCTCCAGAACTTGCCATACGGCACGCTGCGGAGATAGACAGAGTATCCAAGCAGCTAGAAGACGAGCTCGGCAGAGCCCCTACCGACATCGAGTTGGCAGACGAGATTGGAATATCTCCAAAGAGAATACAGCGCATACGTCATCAGGTCGCGGCGTCGATCAACACAGGCCGTTTTGAAATGAACGACGTAGCAAACGAGGAGCAGGCACAGCAGCCCGGCGTATATACGCCAAGCACGGTACCGTTTGCAGCAGATGCCGTGTATATGTCGCTAGGCCCGGACGACCAACTTTTGTACGATCTTAGAACAGGGTCGCACGGAAAAAGACCGGCCTCTACGGCCCAAATAGCGAATAGGCTTGGAATAAGTGCTCCGAGGGTATCTCAAAGAGCCGATGCGATTGGCAGGATGATACAGGACATTGCTTTGTCATGAGCGATATAGACAAGACAATAGCGACCTTGAAGGATGCTTTCAAGGAGCTTGGAGAACAGCTTCTAGGCAACAAGGAGCAGACCCCGTTCATGGACACGCTAGGCGATTATGATTCGCTGAAAGACCTGCTTGACGACTTGTTCAACACAGATAGTTACAATAACGAGTGGGTAAATCTTGTTTCAAATCCTGAGAACGACGAGGAGAAGGAGGGCGTCCGTCTTAGAATAATAGTCGGATTCATGGCTATGTGGAAAAAGGCGCTGTTGCGAGCATGTACCAAGAAGACTGACGTGGACGTTGTTTTCAACGACGATGTCGGTTTCATAAACAGTGGATTGAATTCGCTCGAGGTAACAAAGCTTAACGTTGCCAAGCCGGATACAACCGAGTAGTGCATAAGTCATATGCAGACGAGCGTCAAAACAACGACAAATTATTACAAGAGACAGCTAGACATAGAATGTCTCCAGTCTATGGTTACTCCAAGTACGGAGTACCAGGAACTTACACCATCCGCATCGAAAAACCAGACAAAGGCTGTTTCAGGCATTCAAAAGCTTGTGCAGCGGTATGTCGTTCTGTTTACAACACTCACAGGCAGTGATGTGTTTAACAAGTATATAGGAACAAACCTTGTGGACGTATGCTCTAGGGGAAACGTACCAGGCCTTTCTTATGTAGATCTGATGGCCAACACGGCCAATTTCAAGACACAGGACAAGATAAAGCACGACGACGAATCCAATGCCGCCAGATATGGAGATCAGCCAGACGACGAAAAGCTGCAAGAAAGCAGGATAGTAGACGTGACTCTAGATACTGTAACCAGAACAATACGCATACATGTGTCAATTCGTTCTGTAGCAGGCGACAGCGTGACATTCGTCGTACCTACAACATACGGGGTTTTTAAATGAACAGCATAAGTCTTGCCGACATAACAGACTCTGACAGGACAAAGGCGGAGCAAACGCTTCTCGATCAGATCAGAACGGCCTATCCGTACCTCGATCTTCGTGAAGGAACCGCTCTTCGCGACTTGCTAATACGTCCTGACGCGCATATTTTTGCTTTGTTTTCGAAAGAAGCCGAAATACAGCGAGAACGCTCATCCCTTGTTTCGTTGATCGAAGGATTCAACAACGGAAAAGGCATCGACACCGACGACCTGAACAGAATCCTTACGAATTTCAACATGGCAGGAAAGCTCGGTACTGCGGCAAAAGGATCTGTCGTAGTACGCGTTACAGATCCGAGAACGTATGTAGTTTCAGCTGGCTCTGTATTCGAGACTATAACAGGTTTGCAGTTTTCGGTAGACAGTACGACTACATATTCTCCAGTAACAAGCAGCAGCAGCAGCGTGCCTAAAGGTGTATACAAGGCTGATGGGTACTACTGTTTCATTGTTCCAGTTACGTGCCTGACAGCCGGTAGCGTAGGAAACATAGCGAAAAATACGGTATTGTACTTCAAGAACGCTTTTACTGGATTTATATCTGCGGCTGCGTATGCTGATTTTTCCGGTGGTTCGGACGTTGAAGGAATAGAGTCGATAGGACATAGAATCAAGTCGGCGCTATCCTTGCGCGGTCTACTTACAAAAACGTCGGTGGAGGCTGTGCTTAGAGACAGGTTCGACGCTGGTCAGAATCCAATAGTCGACGTGTCTGTAGCCGGATTCGGCGACCCTGTGCAGATGAGAGACAGGCACAACCCGTTTGGAATTTCAGTAGGCGGCAGAGCGGACGTGTACGTGAGAAACTTTACAGCGGCTCCGGTAACTGCTCTTACACTTGAATGCTCGTTTGACAGCGCCACTGGAGATTATGTCACGAGCATCGGTCCAGACGACGCACCAGGCATGCTGTGTATCGATTCTGTATCCGATGCTGGATCAGAAGCCCTGGCATCATACGATTATTCAGTATCGTACGGCACGAACTCGGCTCCAGACACGTGGCACGATTTTGACGTGTCCGACAAGAATGGAAGAGAGTTGGCAGGAACAGTGTGGCGCGGGTGTTCTGTGAGAATACACAACAGTGGCCATACCGATGAGACAAGGACGTTCAACATAAACGTAATAGCTCTGCCAGACGCTACAGAAATACAGTCTGTGCTGGATGACGATACGGTAAGAAACGTAGCAGCAGACTATGTTGCACGGTGTCCTATGCTGTGCCGCGTGTTTGTAAACATGAGCTGCAGGTACAAGTCAGGAGCCGGATTCGACGTAGACGGAGCCGCAGATGCCGTAGTCGATTATATTAATAGATCTGGTTTCGTAGGAAGGCTTACACGGTCTGAGATCGCTTGCATACTGCGTGAGAAGGGAGCTACAAGCGTTGCTCTTGATGACGAGCACGCTCTCGTTGGTTCAATAAGGGATGCCGACGGCGTTTCACACGGTCTTGTAGGAGATTCGCTCGATCTTGACTCGCTGCTAGGACAGGATATTCTCGTGTCTGGGAAGACAGCGGTGTTTGTTACGTCTAGAAATAAAGTAAACATAGTTGCAATTCCTGAATAATAAAAAGGAAATGAATCAGGACACAGCCACAACAAAGCTAGGACTTCCCGCAATCGACGGATGCATTGTTCCGTCAACGGCAGATCAGCTGTTCAGCTGGATGAGAACCTTCTGGACACATCTGTACAAGGACAAGCAATTTCTGAAGAGCTTACAAGGATCGAGGGCGCTAAGATACGCTCAGCTGTATTTGGATCTGCTTGAAAACATACAGTTGCTCGATCACACCGACACACCGGTATTTCACAGGGAACGCTGGTATCCTATCGTTGTCAGGAAGAACAGGCGCAACAACGCCGACGCCGCAACAATGCGCATAGGCGACGATGCGGTTCTTACAAATGGAACCCAGGCTGGATTTGAAAGCAAAATACGCATCGGAAGACACGTGGATCGTTCTGACGTTGTTGCCTACAGTCTTGACGACGACGTTGTGGATGTCGTGTCGTGCGTCGTGGACAGCATAGCCAAACCTTCTGTGATACTTAACAACGGATCTGATTTCAGGATAGATAGAAAGTCTATCGTCATATCTAAGGAGCACGATCCGTTTAACGATGATTCGCTGTTTCCTAAGTTTGACGTCGTTGACGAGATTACGGGAGAGAGCACGCAAGAGACCGTTCTGTGGGCCTGCGATACTCTTATAGACAAGGATTTCGTATTCAAGCATTCTGGCTATGCTGTAGATCTAAAAGGCAAGTCGAGCGAGCTGTATAGAAACGTGGTACGGGCTGTCTGGGATGCTACGAGCGATGGGTTGAGCCCGGCGCATCTTAGGATAGTGATAGGTGCATTGTGCGGAGTCCCGACTGTGATAGAGGATGCGGAGACAATACAGACCATCTATACATGCGACGGGATGCGGCATGTCATAACAGACAAGAATGTCTACACGTTCGGAGAGAATGCAGTGCTAAGAGACTGCGTCAAGGCTGGAAACACTATCTTTCACGGTGACTTTCTAGACACGGCCGTCAGGCTGTATCCGTTTATAACAAGTGTAGCTGACGTGACAAGAAAGACAGAATTTTCTGAATACACGTTCAAAAAGGATATATCGTCGGTCTCTATTCCGAAGGCAATCATACGTGGCCCGCTAGACACGGGTTTTTATGCCGGTTGGGACGAGAAGGATGTTGTTTGCAGAGGTTTCGATGCAAACGGAAATCCGAAACTTATGTTCGATCTCGGTACCGGCAATGCAGAAAAAGAGCTCAAATACTGGAATTTCGTATGGTCCGAGGCCGAAAAGTCAAAGGTGTCGATAGAAGATTGCTTTGATGGCATCAAAAATGATAGTATTTCAGAGGGTTCTGTGTGCGGAAGTGTACAGCCCATTGCGTTTTTTCTTAAAAATTTGATAGGGGCGAACACACTGTTCGTTTTTGTCGATACCGATAAACTAGCAGCGGAGGCACCACTTTTTGATCCAAACTTTTACAACACGCTTAGGCAGCTTATCCCGGCTCATATAAGACTCTATTTCATAGAGCATGGAAATGCCATAGACGGACAGGACGACGAGATAGACGAGCAGGATGATTCAGATGTTTCCGTGACGGCAGGATCGAACTATGACGAGAGCGACGATGAGTTTGACGACATTGACGACTACGTTGTAAGTTCGAAGTGGACAAAGAGGTGCAGAAGAAGGCATGATGACGATGACGACGATGAATACTAGGCAAAATAGAACAACCACACCGTGCGCCGAAGGCAGCGTCAATTGCAGACTCGTCGGAAAGACCGGCGAATCTGTTGAATTCTGCAGCAAGCACAACATGACAACGTATGCCGCGGCAGACGCGGTAGCGGCTGCATACGCCGGAGACTCCACGTATATTCCAAAGAAGATAGCTTTTATATTCGGAGACTCTCCTTCCGTTACTTCAGGATATACAAGGGAGACAACCTGGGGTGACGTCAAGAACAACAATTCTTATGTAATAACCGGGTTTAGCTACGCCCCTACGCTGTCTTCGGACGATGATGTCTACAAATTCAACAAGATAACGTTCCACGGCCGTACGGAGGACATTCCAGACAACAAGTACGTGTATAAGGCTTGTCTGCTTGGAAAAGGAACAGATGGCGCAGACTATTCGCTTCTCGCCGTCGTTGATCTTGGTGTCGACGGAACATACAAACCGAAGCCTAGAGACTTCGAGATGTCGATCGACTGGGCAGTTAAGTTCAGATAACGGAGTTGTCAGATGGCAGTTAGCCAGATAATCATTGAGGACACGACTGATTCGTCCAAGTACAGCGTACAGCTGTCCGGTGGAAAGCTTAGCCTCGTAAAGCTGTCTCAGGATGACGATACTCCTGTGACCAGCGGCGCGATAATACAGGACGACATAACCGGAATAGATTACGTATTCAGACTCGCCGGTGGCAAGTTGACTCTTACGTCAGTAGACGGAGATGGATCTGACGTAATAGAGGTGCAGCTATCATCAAGCTGGCCGGCTGTGCACGCGTTGTCTGACGGTGATCCTGTTGATGCAGAGACTCTGAATAAGCCTCTACAGGAACTTACAGAAAGAACAGGCTATCTATATGACAAGCTGAGAGCGTTCGACAGAGAAAATCCTATGGCTCTTCTTGTCATCTTGAACGCTAAGCTTGCTTCCACAGATACTCCAGGCGTCGGTGATATAGTGTATTTTGACGCAGACACGGGATCATATGCCAAAGCCGTTGCGTCTGTTAGTCTATTCGATCAGTTTTCAGCCTCGAATTCGGCATATGCTGTAGGTATGGTTATCGCGCGCGGAGGAACAACCGGAAAGATAGCTCTTGCAGGACTGGTAGATATGTCGAGCAAGTCGTTCGACATTTCAGGGATGCTTGAGGATGGCGAGGCGTTCAGAGACGGCATGTACTATCTGTCCAGCACTGAGCCTGGAAAGATAACCGCATATCCAAGTGGTCCAAAGGTATTCATAGGCAGCTTCGTCGGTAGAAGCAAGAACGGCGTTGTGTTTGCTGACAAAGCGCTTTTGTCCATTGAACATAAGGACATGGCTGAGTCGCACGTGCACAGGGCGTATCTTATAGGAGGACTTCCCGCAGGCGGGCAGTATGTAGAAGGCGAGATTCCTGATGGCAAGCATGTGTTTGTAGGATTTGCACCTGATGTGTATGTAAACCCGGAAAGGGACGCAGAAGCATTTCCTGATACCGATATCTTTCCACGACTGGTATTCTCCGGCGAGTGGCTTAACACGGATGATTGCAAATACGAATTCGTGCTTGGAGGCCCGATAGCGGAGGATGACGAGACTCGTGCAGAACAGCTTGCTTTCGGAAACAACCCTGGCGTTTTTCTGCACTGGTACAACAAGACAGAGGGCACGTCTGGCAGCATACAGGTCGAAGGATTCAAGGTAAGATATCCTGTAGAGCACGGCATGTTTGTCGAGCTCAGAAAGCCTGAAAACTCGGACGACGAGTCTTTGGTGTATAGAGTGGCTGATGACTCTGACGAAAAGCGTACCTGGTCTACAGGCATGGTATTTCCAGATATCGCGAAAGGATGGAGAGATCTTAGCGACGAGGAGCTGTCTAGATTTTCTGGCCCAGAGTCTACCAAGCCTAAGTTCGTATACAACATAGGTTTCGACAGGGCTATGCAGACATATTATCCGCCTGTTCCAGCAGGTGCCGCTTCTCTTGTTATGAATGGCGTCGAACTTTCATCGAAGAGTCTTGGTGGAAAGTACGTGTTCTCGATCGAAAGCGACTCCATATACTGGTACGATGACACCTGGGGGCATGCTCCGTGGCCTGTAAACTATACGAGCAGATATACTGATACAGAGGCATGGGAAGAGCACAGACTTGTGCTTCATTTTACAAAAGCTACGTCATCGTCTACAGGACCTGTCACGTCTATAAGGGCCAGGAAAGGGTCTGGTTTGCATATTTACAGCTGTGGCTCTGATTCCGAGAGCGATGTCGGCGACCTCGAGATAGACTTTGATCCGATTGGAGACGTTGTAGAAGACGAATTAGAGGGATATAAGGTAGTCAAGAGCGGGTCTGGTGGAAAGCTGAAGACAGGCCCTGTAGTCGAAAGGATAGTTGCAGGCACCGGAATAAAGCTAACTCGGTGGGGTTCTCAGCCTAAAGGTCAGGGTACTGTCATTATAAGTACAATCGAAGGAGGAGTGCAGGGAGACTTCGAGGAAGTAGCGTTGCAAAACGCGAAGCAGGACATGGTTGGTATGTTCCCGTACGTAAGACTTCTTGGATGGAACGACGGAACAGACGTCCAGAACATCCCATCGGCTTTCGTACTAAAGTTCCATGTGCCATATAGTACAGCCAATGCACTGTATAGGGTAAATCTGTATGCCAATGTCTTTGGTACCCAGTCGTACACCGACAGCTCTATAAGATACGCTGGTGTTCTGATGGACTACAACGTACTGCCCGATCTCAATCCAGTAGACGCAGACGGTACTGGTACGTATGAGGCAGCTAACGTGCAGGACGATCTCATCAAACCTGATACTGCTAGGATTGTAGAGATCCCGATCGTGTCTGCTATTACCGATGACACGACAACGTATCGTGCATTCGATCCTGTGCTTATTCACACAGAAGACGGCACAGACAACATACCTTGCAGACTTTATGACGCGATTGGCAGCCAGCTGCCGGATTTCAACGAGTGCTCCAAGTACCTGAGCAAGCACGAGGACGTTTCAATTTCTTCTTTCGGTATAAGACCTGGATACACAGTAGCCGTTAGAATTTCACGAAGTGGAATCGCGTCCGGTGCAAGTCCATACACGGCTCCGATTGGGTTCATAAACATGCGCTGGTCGCTAGACATGGTGGTCTGATGCCTAATACAACACAGATAGAGTGGCTTAACCAGAATTCGCTTCGGAGCTACCCGATACGCGAAAATGCTACGCGTAGAGCCACGAATGATGTGGATCTCGGAAACGATCCGTTTGTTTTGCCGAACTACATCATAGTTGACTTCGTTATGTCGATAAGTAGCGAGCTGTCAAACGAGATATATCTATCCGGTCTGACGTACGCCAACAACGAACTTATACTTACAATCGGCGGTGAGCTAGGAATCGTGGCATCGGTTACCATCGATGTTAGATCGCACAGACAAAACACTCCGTATCAGTTCGTTGGTGTGAATGAGTACGCCGGTTCGAAAGGCTGTATCGTCGTTGGCGACCTTTCGAGCATCGATGACGACGTACCGGACGGTGTTTATGCGTTTGAGAAGGCCGAGACGCTGTTCGAGCAGAGATGCGTAAGGCCTTCCATAAGAAACATAGCTAGCCTGTCCATATACGATTCGACGACAGGGTATAGATCGAAAAAGCTCAGAGGAGATATAAAGCTCATAGCTGGAAGAAACGTATCCTTGAAATATGACGCAGAGAAGAATGCGTTATGGATTAGCGCAGACAGCAATGCAGGCTACAACGACATGTGCGACTGCGGCACGGATACTACCGTTAAGACGCTTAACGGCCTGTCTGTCGAGAATATAGTGCTCGAGGGCGACGAGTGCATAGACGTGACAACCAGTGACGGTGTAATAAAAATATCTGACAAATGTTCAAAGCCGTGCTGTGGATGTGCAGAGCTTGATTTCATCAACGACAAGATAGCCCTTCTGAACTCATCCGTTATGCAGCTTAATTCATTCGCAGGTACAATTGACAGGAGAATAACCGAGCTTCGTGCATACTATGACATGGCCGAGCTCGGACAAGATGATCCCGATGAGACAGAAGATGAAAACAAGTCTGCGGAGTCGGACGACTCAGGAGAAGAGCAGGGCCAGTAGTTTTCACGGTTTCCGGCAGGAGTTTTGTCATGCCTGAAGGCGAATTTCTGACATCCAACACGCTTATCGCGTATCCGTTCAGGGACAGTGAATCTGTCCCTGAAAGCCTTGTTTCTGTATTTGTCGACGCGGCATTAGACATGGAAGATTTTGACGCGTCCATGACTAGATTCAGCAGATCCGTCGCAGACAAATATACTGAATTCCAGATAGGAGACACCGTGTTCGGAGTAGATGACGACGAGTTTGCAGACGGTCGTGCATTTGTTGTTGTAAATAACGGAATGTCGTCGGTCGTTCTTGACGTTGCAAGACTGAAAAGTCTAGGCTCGTTTTCCGCAGATTTAGACGCAAGGTTCGAGACGTCGTGCTTCTTTCCCCAGTACACAGGCGTGACTTCAATTGAAATTTTCAACGGAGGAGACGGTACTGGCGTTCCAGACGCGATAATAACTGAAGATTTCTCTGTCGTACCTGGATACAATTCGGTTATATCCGCAGAATCAACGACTGATTCAGAGTTAGACGCTGTACGTCTTGAGTTCTCGCCGGGGGAAGGCCTAGGGCGCGTTCCGTGCGATAACGATTGCGAGCAGGAGCGCACATCTATAGGCAGCCCTCTTCCTTCGAAGGACGGCCATTCGCTGATAACCGGCGACGGGTGTTATGAGATAACACAGAAGAATGACACCATTACCATACATGGAAAATGCGTTGCCTGCTGTCAGTGCCAGGATTACATGGACAAGGTGAACGACCTGTATGACATAGCGACAAGAGTGTACGACCTCAGAGACAGGGTCGTGGACGTCCACGAGGGAAGCTACTATGGACTTATAGATCTATTCGAGCTCAAGCATGGGACAAGTCCGCAGATAGACGTGCAGTTCTCGATAGTTCCAGACGCCGATATGGCTGCCCTCGCGGCAAATGACAGCATAGTTAATTACGCAGCCGATCCAGGATATTTCAAGATAACATGCAAGGTTACCAACGTATCTGGAGTCCCGTGCTACATAACGGTGCCAGACAGATGGCAAAAGGGAGACTCGGAGATATCTTTCGGACAGACACGAAACGGAATATATATCGAGATGGTAGATAGCGGAGGCCCTGGTAAATCAAGCGTGCTTAACCCGTCAAGGTATTGTGTGAGATCGAGGACAGAGACACAGGCCGTATACAATAAGAAGACCGGCGAGTACGTTAAGCCGGAAATCATACTTCAATCGGAGCCTGGCTATTACGATAGGCTGGATCTTGCTTCCGTAAGTGCAAAGCTGATGAACCGGGCCTTGGTCGATCTTACAAGCGGGAAGCCGTTGTCTAGCAAGGACATGTTCTCAGAGACAAGCAAACTATACGACGACTATGGGTATTTGCTGGGAGCGGGGCAGTCGTTCTGCGTATCTGCAATGTATAGCGTCCCCGGTGACACAGTAGCATCGTCGCGCGGAATAAAAGTGTGGTTTCTAGCAGCGGCGTATGCTCCTATGATGATGTACGCATCGGCGTATAACAGGGCACGGCCTGTCACAAACGTCACATTGAACGACGATGATAAGTATGACATAGTGACTGAGTTCACCCTGGACAAGCAGTACGGCATCGGGTACACGGAAGAAGAGGCCAAGAAGGTAAGCAGGAACATAGTAGACATACTGTTCTTCGACTTTACTAACGGCAAGGAAACAAGAGTTACGGCGTCCAACATATGAGCATACAGATAGAAAATGAAAACTACCTGAGAAAGTATCCTCTGTCCGAGGATGCCACGGGATTGTCCGATTCCGGTTCTGAGATTCCGTATGACGTAATTGTCGGCTTGTCTGTCACCACGTATGTCGCATTGCCACTGTTTAGAATCTCAAGTATCTATGTCGGACCTGGGATCATATCCGTAGTTTTATCCGATTCTTCAGGAGTAGTTGCTACTGCGTCAGGAGAGTATGACAGCGTAGCTGCGCTAAAATCGATGCGAGATGGCGTGTTCGGTACAGTGGAGTTCGGGCATGCTTCGTTTGATTCGCCTATGAAATTTAGATTTTCAAGCTTCAAGCAGTCCAGCATAAGCGAATTTTGTGTATTGTCGTTTCCTCGTGTAGGTGTATACATGCTTGAAGATGCGTCGTCTGGAGAAACGGCCACAGGGTCCGTCGAGTTCGACTTTGGAGGGCAGGTATCAACCACAGTTTCATCTACTGACGACGGCACAGATATAGTCACGATGGAGCTATCTCAGTCTGCTAAAAATGCGATTGCAGACAGATGTATGCCTACTTCATTGAACGATTCGTGCGTATCTCCGGTTATACAGACTATAAATGGAATGAACGTTAACTCAGATGGCGAATTCGCCGTGGTCTTCGAATGAGTACACCAATATACCAGGAATACGAGAGCGAGAACATCAGCAGAAGCTATCCGTTTTCTGCAGACTCAAACCTTGCTGATACAGACGGAGCGGCTTTGCCACAGGCGTTCCTAGTAGACGCTGTTCTGTATCCAGCTAGCGGCCTGTGCAATCTTGAAAGTATAGTGCTTTCTGATGACAGAAATACAGCGACAATCGTCGTTTCGGGCATGCGCGGTACATTCTCTGCCGATTCGCGTACATCAGAACTCTTCGATACAAACGGATTTCACAGGGGTACTCTCGTCCTAGGAAACGGAGCAAAAGAACTCTTTTCAGGGAAATCCTCGAGGACATATGAAAATGTGAGGTTTGCAGAGACGTGCCAGTTCGAGCTTCCTGGAGACGGAGTGTCGTCAGCTGTATTTTCAGGAGTAGATACCAGAGGAAGAATAGAATTCATATCCAGCGGTAGCACTGCCGTTATAAAACCTGTCGTTGACAAGGATGAGAACTCCATAAGGTTCGACGTTGTTCCTGCAAATAAGGGACTTGGAGGTACAGGAGTCAACACGCTGTATGTCGTAAGGAAGCCTGGATCCTTGTTCAACATAATGGATAAGGACGGAGAACCGTACTTGTATCTAACGAGTACGGGGTTCATGGATCAGTACAGTCTTATAGACCGAGAGGACATCTGTGCAAGAAGCGACGATAGTGCAGCAATAAAGGACTACAAGGAAAAGAATTCGAAAGTTAACTGTGGGGTTGTCCCAGGCGTTGTTCCCGTTCCAACAGGAGTCCCGGTAGTAAACGACGTGGAACGTATTGTTGCAGGTTCTACTGGAAGGGAGATACGCAAGAAGTGCGTATCAGACAAGGCTGCCTGGGACAGCAAGCTTATACCTCCGCCATATACTGTAGTCTCCTACTCATGGAATGGCTCGAGTAGACTTGGAGGTGGCCAGAGCACTATGACGGTTATGAATATAGAGCGAGAAATCTGGTTCAAGTTTTCCTTCCCATTGAACGGATGGGTATGTGTAGACGTGTTCTTCAAAGACACATACAGCACTATACGCCTTTTTGGTGACAAGATCGCAGATGACTACACGATCGCGCAGATGGCAGGCGACGGAAGAGTAAATACTGGCGCTGGATACGTGAGAACATATAATGACGGACTAGGTATGAGCGGTAATATGCTGCTGTGCTTGAAGCCAAGCAAATACCGTGAATTCTACGAGTATTTTGTAATGCGTGGAAACGGAGGCCTTGGCTTTCTAGGAAGGAAGGAGATAGTAGATATATGTGCAAAGCACGGGTGGCTGTCTGGAGACATACCATATGATTATTTTGAAGCACAGGAAAGAAACACACCTATACCGCCTGGAACAGCCGAAGACTGGGGTGTCAGCCAAGAGGAATTCGACGAGAAAATATCGTGGAGAATGACCGAGCTGATAAAGCAGCGTCTTGCCACAGACGGATTGCTGAACAAGGCGAAGCTAGTCTACATCGTACCGGCAAAATCGTTTTTCGAGCACTTCGGATGCAAGAACTGGGAGATTTCAGAAAACGTATGCGACGAGGCAAGATGGCTTGTTGGATGGTTCGAGGGCAACGACAAGGTCCCTGGAGGAAATTATTTCTCTGGCGGTAACATGCCTCTTACATTTACAGGAGGAGACGGGAAAGAGTATACATACTCGCGAACAGGGATAAGTCGTCTTGTGTGGTGGAAAAGACACAGCAAGAACGGGAATCAGCTGCGGCTATTCCTACTACCTCCAGGAAGAGGAATTACTGTGTTTACTGGAGACTTTTGGGCCAAGGATTACAGGGATTATACTAAATCTGAAAAATATGCTGTTCTTGAAGACAGTAGGCATGCTCCGTATTGGAATAGGCCTGAAACTTATCACGACGATTGGTCTTGCGCACTGAGCCATATCTTGTATACAGGAGACGCAAGTCTTGGTGGTGGATATCCCTGTATGGCCGATCACCTGTGGTGGGGTTCGTTCCCGGAGGATTATCTGTACAAGGACTACACGCCAGAATACGATCCTACGTTCAAGTACATGGATGACGTTTTCGACGAGAAAACGCTTGATGCCCTCGACAGGACATGCTTCTACTACAATAACAGAGTTGACGCCGATTCACAGGAGATTGTCCAGCCTGTGGATTCTCCGGTATACCGGGACAAGAAAGCCGATAAATGTTTTTATGGAAGCACGCTCGTCGGTCCGATGAGGTATGCCGACTTGGATATAGTCATACCGGACTGGAAAGATCTTCCGTGGTATAAAGACGACGAAGAACCTGACGAATATGATTACACAGAGCCAGACGAGCCGGACGAACCAGAAGAACCTGATGAGCCTGAAGAAGTCGACATACTCAGAGACGACGTAGTTCTGAAGTATAGAATGACCGCTGATAGAAGAAATATGCTGTCGTTCAATGTCACAGATTTTGTTGCTGACGATGTGTCGTACAACAACCCTATTCATGTCGCTCCTGTAACTGGAGTTATAGCGCCAGCGTCCGTTGACATATCCGACCCCACTGACTACCATGAGGTAGGCGAAGAGATAGGAAATCTAGTTAAGACGAATCTCAAGAATACTGGGGTTGAAATAAGTGTTCCGGGAGTATAGCCATGAGAAAAATTCAGGAGTGGCTTTCTTCAAACAAGCACAGGGCATATCCGTTCAAGGAGGATACAGTTCCAGACGGGATACCTAACTGGCTTTTGCTGGATATGCTGCTTGTAAACGCAGATTTCAGCGGAACTGCAGGTGAATCTACCCTTGTATGCGAGTCTGTAAACGTCGATAGATCCTCGGTAAGTCTTGTCTTCGAGTATTCTACGAGCGAGGCTACTTTCGTGTTCGAGGTGCCGATACAATTAGGATCTGGTATTTCCGTAGGAACAATAGACATCGACGACGGGATAAAGATAAAATTCGCGACATACGGCGGAGAAAACGAATACACGTTGGATCTTTCGGAAGGTGTCCACGATGTATCCATCCCGGTCCTTGAGTCCAGGCTGATAGAGACAAACAGAAACATGAAGGTTATGTCTATAGCCGGACTGACGGGAACAATAAAGATAAAGGACGGCTACAACACAACGGCCAGAATACACAATAACAAGTTATTCGTTCGCATAGGCAACGGATACGGCCTTGGCCAGTACTGCGGCGGACGTAATACCTTTAACTGTTCCAATGCTCTTCTGTTTATCAACGGCCAGAGAGCAGATGCAGAAGGAAACATAAATATAGTGGGCGGCACAGGCGTTGTCGTCGACTCTGGAAAGGCTGTCAGCATAGACGGCAAGAAAGTTCCTGCTGTGTATGTGAAGGCGGCCGGAAACCTGACTGGGGCACTGTGATGGCACTGGACTGTACAAGAACAGCGTTTGCTGCGCATGACGGATGCCCGGGGTATACGATACCGACATTCCCGGACATGTCTCCTTGCAGTGACCTAGATCCGGCCAGGATACATGGGATGCTGGCGTCTGCTTCTAGAAAGGCGCCTATATTCGACAATCTTCTGCCTGTTGTGGAACCGTTTCCTGTAGAACTTCCTAAATTTGATTGTGCGCTTGAAAAAGACACGAAGTTCGATGTGCGGTTTTCAGGAGAGACAGCTGCCAACGAGTCACGCGTTACATTGGGAAGAAAAGATGATACGTGCACGCTTGATTCTGTAGACATAATGCTGGATCTTCCTGCACCGAAAAGCAGTGTTACTCTTGGAGTTGTATCTAGCGAGGGAGGGGCGATATTGGATGCATTTACAGGTGAAAACACCGGGGCTACTCCGATAGGCCAGGGAGATAGGACTGCAGGCAGCATGTATATGGTCATAACGCTGTCGTCAGACAATGTGTTTGCTATAAGCTAGAGAGGCAGCCACACATGCTTACTATACGCAACGGAGCGATATTCAGGCCCGACACTGCGTCGGTGTACCGAGGCGGATACTTTGATTTCGGAGATGGATACACGCTTATACAAGTCGGGAGAGGAGGATCATCTGGTTGTAGCCTGTACTACAAGCCTCATATAGAGCTCGGTGGTAAGATGTCTGGAAACCTCGAGGTCAGTTCTGGGTCTGTATACAACGGATATCCTTTTTTCTCTGGTTCTGGTGTGTTGTACAAATCATATTCTGATTCGTATGACAACATAGTTACTGCAAAAGGAACCGAGCCGTTCTATTCCAGGTGCCCTGACGATAACTCGCCTTGTGGATTCTACAGGGGAAGCGGGCTTCCAGGAGCTGGCAGCATCGTTACATACAACGACATAGTATCTGGTGACGCTGTTACACTGAAGGGAGCTGGTGTCGGGTATCGGTATGTAGGATCTGGTGCGACGGGTGGAGTAGACTTTTGTTCTGGCACGCTTGTACCGTATGCCGGCCTGTATTCGAAAGCGTTTGACACCGGCTACGGTAAGCCGCAGAAACTACTGCTTGGGTGTCCTGTGTTTCAGTTTCCTGAGTACAAGAGTGGCTTAAGCGATCCAATGTGGAATCTTACGAAACTGTACGGGTATAACCTGTCTAAGATGAAAGTAGGTACGATCAGCCACGGCAGGTACGGTGACGGCGGATTTAGCGTAGAATTTGCCGTAGATGAGACAAACGGATATAGACTTGTTAAAAAAAATGACTATTATGCGCCATACGGGCTGGAGTTTGGTGAGTTCTGCAGATTTGTGTTTGACAGTACCACGATTTCTAAGGATGAAGCGGCATCCGGTTCGAAGATTTTATCTGGAAAGTTTTATGAGAGAATGGAGTATGTCGAGCTTGACCTTCCTACAGGCAAGACAGAAGGTACGTCCAGGAAAAAGTACGTCAGAGCGAAGCTTACAAAGAATGTAGACGGGTATGACGTAACAAGCGAATTCATCGAAGAAGGTAACAAGTCACATTACATATCTGTCGGGCAGATAACGCTTGGCGGCACAAGGAAATTTCATGTCGTAGTAGAAGGAGGAAAACCGGCATACGCTCTTTTTGGTATGAATTCCGGCGCACGTATATACAAATTAGATTCGAGCAGAAAGATGATGAAGGAAAACAAGGATGGGCGGGTGTATCGTGGGGTTACACGGGATAGGAATTTTACGCACATGAAGGACTTTGATGTCTCAGGAATAAAACAGGTTGGCTTTTCTTTCTACAACCCGAACAACGGAGAAAAGCTATCCGCCGCGTTCTCTATGGCTTGGAGGTAGGCAGCATGCCCACGATCGACATACCAGACAGCCCGTACACAGTCGCCAGCTCGGAATCGTTCAAATCGCTTCTGGACAAGCTGTCCAAACGTGCCGCGGCTGTCGGCATGCGTGTGCCGATGTGCAGCCAGATATACAAGAGGTTGCCGTTCACTCCTGGTATACTCGAGTGTCTTCAAGATGCTGTTTTTGCGGTAGCAGAGCAGTATGTCGATCCAAACGTGGACTACGCGGCCGCGCATTTTACAAACTTCCCGGTATATTACACGCCAGGACGCGTAACGGCCAGGCACAGGAACGTGGGTATGCATCTCCCTGGAACCGCAGAGAACATGTTCGATCCCAAAGTAATATCACGCGTAGAGCAGTTTGTATCAGACGCAGAGGCGCTAATGGACGAATTGCATATTGTACCTGCTGGCGGAGCAACATACTGCAGGCGGGTGCCGGATCACTACGGCTATCACTGCGAACCATATGATTTTTCCGTAATTACAAACAGGATTACAAGCATAGAGTACGGAGAGAGGGAGAAGGCTGCCCCTGACTACCCGTCGAAACAGTATAAGACAGGGTACTCTCACAGGACCGAGCATTATTACGGGTATGACCTGGAAAACATGCCTGAAAAAGAAATTTCTATTGAAAATCAGGCTCCGTTTGATGCTACGTTGCACTACTATCTTGTAGGTTCAACTGTAAATAATTGTGAGCATCATATATACAAGAACGATCCTGGCTATGGTGGAGTCGAGTCTCCTAATCAGGCTGGAACAGGCACTAACGATACATCTTATGTGCCTGGGTACGGCGCTCTAGAAAATTTCAGATATGGTAATGGCTACAAGTTGTACAATTCTCCGATAGTCGAGGAGTATAGTGTTGGAGAATTTGGAGACTGCTACGCCTACGGAGCTTCTCAATCGTGCCAGTTCTCTTTGAACCCTGGAGAATGTTCTGCTACGTTTAATTATATTGTCACATGGGTCGTGGATCCTACGGGCCATGGGTTTCTTTCGTGTAAGCAAAAAGAATATAAATGGAAACAGACTCCTGTTGAATTTAAGTTTTCAATCACCGAAGAAGAGCAAGAGCGGCAAAATTGCAATGCTTCGGGGCCTTTCGGTGCTTCTACCGGCGCAGATGTTCTTAGAGATTGCTGGGGTATGATGCCTATACACGGGTATAACGCGTTCGGATTCGTAGTGACAGAACGCTGTCCAACACAGGTGAAACACCCGTGGTTCGCGCAGGTTAATAAACAAACACAGGTTGACTCGAAAATACCCGGTGTCAGGGCAAAAGGACCGTCGATGCCTACGCACGAAGGTATGAGGTATTATTCATATTGTGAATATGACGGCAGATACATGTCAAAACTTGGAAACGACCGCTCAAAACATTATTGGAAAAAAGACGTAGATATAAATGAGGTACACACTAAAGACGCGAGCTGGTGTAACGAGGAGACCGAGGATGTTGATTGGAAGGATGAGGAAAGCTGTTACTTTATCTATACGGAGACCCTGTGCTTCGTAGACCTTGCTCCTAGCAAAAGCGGATCGATAGGCTCTGTAGCAAAGAATAAGTGTCGAAAAGTAAATCTTACGAATCTTGTAGTTCCTGGGTCTCTGAAGCGGACCTTGCAGGGCATAACCGATCGTGAAGCATCAGGAACAGCGTATGGAAGTAAGCTTACAAGCTGCGGTGATGGCGGTAGCTGGTCTCTTCCAACCGCGTCGGCGACAGCAACATATAATTCTATGTGTGATGTAGGATTTTACTTTGATTACACTTTTTAGTAACATACATGCAAAAAGTCTGACAAAAGATGAGACTGAAGGTAAAATACACAAAGACCACGACCGGCGACCAGTATTTCAGCTACGGCTTCAAGGCCGAGGTAGTTGAAGCCGAGGGAGTTACGCCGTATATTTTCATGTACCGTGCAGGTACACCGGAACTTCCGTCTGGTAAGGTTGTAGACACATTCTCGAACGTAGCCTCTCCGGCAGATATCGAGGAGACTCCTGAGAACGAGCCTGACATGTCCAGTAAAAATCCTTACTACAGGAGAAAAAGCGTAACACTGTGGACGCGCTCTGCAGACTGGCTTGACGAGATAGAAACAAGAATAGACTCAGACGTGGCCAGGCTGCTTGACAACCTTAGAATGCTTAATGACGAAAACCAATACACAGAACAAGAGGTGAAAACCTATGGCTAAGATCATGACATTCGGTCCGAGCGAAATCTCGAACGCGCTGTCGGATGCTACATTCTTCGAAAAGGTACCTGAGTTTGCATCGCTTAAAGTAAAGATGGATGCCATGCGGACCAACTCGAAAAAGGGTTGTGCACCGTGCCAGGCACGAAGAATGATAAGCTCCGTTAACGCAGATTTCATGAGAATGCTTCCGACGCTTACAGACGACGGAAAGGAACGTCTGAAGAAGTATTTTGGTGTCGATACAATAAAGTACAACAAGGTTAACAGGATAGCCAGAAAGATAGAAACCGTCTCTTTCTGACGTCTAAAAACACGGCGGTATTGCGTTATAAATAGTTGCTGGGAAGCTTCCAAATCGGATTAAATCTACGCACCCTACACAGGTTGCGGAGAGGCAGTTGCATGCCACGATGAAAAGGATCGTGCTTGCGACAAAGTACCAGCACCCCGCCAACCATGAAAATCAACCTCCTCCCGCTCAAGTACGGGGAGCACATCCCCGCAGCGTCCACGCCGCTGAACATCATCCAGCGTGGCTACAAAGTCCTGCTGGCGGCTTGCGCCGCCTTCGCCAAGATCATCCAGGACGCTGCCGAGCAGGTCCCGGAGAAAATCGAGGACAGGAACTGGACCCAGTGCCAACTCCTGCACAAAATCAGGATGGCTCAGACAGATCTCAACGAGGCGCTCTGCCTCGTAGCTTGCCACGATGCTCGCGTCGTAGGCACCGACAAGATCGACATCAACGAAATGACGGACTGGGTATCCAGAAGCAGGCGAGACCGCGAGCATGTTCGCTCGCTGTTCTACACCAACGCACGGAGTTTGAAACTTCGCGGTGAGGAGCTCAAGCTCTATGCGAAGTTCACCGAACAAGACGATGGCAGACCCGATCCCCTCCTCTCCAATTGGGGCTGGTGCGGTTGCCAGCGCCACGACTACTAATCAACCACCAACTCCGCCCTGGCAGACGGCGGATTATAAATAGTCTGTTTACCCCTCAGGATTTTTCACTATGGACACAAACAACAAAGGTTCGATCACCCCTCCTGCCAAAAGCGGTGACGCCATCAAGCCAGGCGACGTTCGGCTCATCAACGGCGTTCCTTCGCTCGTCATCACTTCGTGGATGTCAGGCGACAACGGCGAAGTCCTCTCGTGGATCGTCTGTCCATGCAAGGGCTTCTCGTGCACGGATAACACCGGACACCTGATGCCTGCCGGAACAGGCAAGTTCTTCGCGCTTCCGCTGCTAGGAGCATCCATGACGCCAAAGTTCATCGGAGAGCTCGTTGCAGAATCCACCGAGTTCGAAGTGAAGAACAATCGCGCAGGCTGGACTTCTACGTTCGGAGGAAAGCCTCCTAGCTGGATACAGTGGTCATTCGAAAACAAACATTCATCCGAAGACATGGCCTTGGCGCACAAGATGTGCGCACCGGAAGATGTCGAGGAGATGCTTGCGGACGAAGCCGAGGAAGCCAAGCAGGAACGGCTCGACGCCTTCAACAAGGTTCTAGAGACCCTGAAGAACGCACGCGAAGTAACGATGCATTTCTTCCGCGAGTTCTGGGAGCTTGGACGTGTCGGCGACAAAGAGGACGCCCTAAAGCTTGCCAACAGCATCCAGGACGCAGTCAAGCTCATGGAGGACAGCATCAAGCTGGGGCTGGAGGAGTAATCCTTGCAGCAGAAGGTCGGCCTCCGGCCTTCTTTTAAATATTGTATGGAATAAGTTATAACTTATTGCGAGGAAAACCAACTCGTACCACACACATGAATAACGAAAACAATTCAAAGAAATCGGACGAGCCGAACAAGCCGTCCGTCGATTGGGAGGCAATCCAGTCCTCCCACGATAACTGGGGCCCGTGCTGCCCCGGCTGCCCACAATGGGGCAGTGCAACGAAGGGATGCAGCGAGCACTGTGCGATTGAGCACGCTCGCTAGCCAGGAAGCGCGGACTCAACATCCGCGCTTCTTTACTTGCATCAACGACAACCAACAACAACTACACACCATGAACACTCTCTCACTAACGTGCTGCTGCGCGCAGATCCAGGTCGTTCGATCATGGGGCAACGAGCACATCCATGTAAAGAACAAGACTCGTTTTCTCGATCGTGCGATGTCAAACACTCGTGCGGTCGCGCACGAGATGCTGGACGAAGATTCCAAAGAGCTGTCGCGGTACGATGTAGTCTGCGCAGTCAACCGCGCGCTCGACTGGTATCCGTCCGTTATCATCAACGGACTGGAGGACATGTTCTTGCGCTGGTCCAAGCTTGATGTCTGGACGTCACGCAAGGACGAGTTCGCAGTGTCTGCGGCTGTCGTTCGTGTTGCGGCTGTGAAGAAGCTTGCAAAAACGAAGGCATGCACGAAGCCGTACAGTGTTGCAGTAAAGGAGGCATTTCGCGAGATTCCTCTAACGACAGCGCAAAAGTCGTACGACTCGCACATGGCAGCCCGTGTGCTTCTCGAACTCGTGGACGACGTCATCGTTCTTGAGTACAAACACTAACCCAGATGAAACGCGCGACCAGTCTCCGTGCGTTTCTTTACTTTTACACCAACCACAACCAACCAAAACCATGAAAACACACGCAAGATTCCTTTGCCCTGTTACGGGCGAGCAACGTGACACAGACAGATGTGCCACGTGTGTCGAATGCACTGGAGGCAAGCACAACAGATGTGGCCTCCAGACAACAAAGAATGGCCGTATTATTGATTCGGCCCACGTATCGAAGAGGCTTAAAAAGAAAAAGCTGGCCGAGGAGGTTTTCGAGGAAGCAAGGACACAGCCCAGGCTTCCTACCGACAACATGGCGATCGTCGATATCTTCGATGTCGTGCACTCGGTCCTAAATACTCTTAAGGAGCGAGAGAGAATTGTAATGTCTCTCAGGTTCGGCCTTAGCGGCAATAAGCCGCTTACTCTCGAAGAGGTCGGCGAACGCCTCGGCATAACGCGCGAGCGAGTTCGCCAGATAGAGGCTCGGTCGCTGCGAAAGCTGCGCCATCCAGCCAGGTTGAAGCGCCTTATGGAAGCCCGTTAATGGAATGCCCCGGAGTATGTTCCGGGGCTTTCTTTTACCCGTTGTACGAAGACTTAATTCCAGGCATTTTCGCGGTATAAATAATTGAAGCCGAAAGGCGATTGTTCGACGGAACGATCGTCGTGCATGCTGGCCGGGTGGTCAGCACATGGCGTCTCCGTCAAAAACAACCGTTCGCGATCGTTGCTTCGTCGCGGACGGCAACCGGGCAATCGCCCAGAAAGGAAGCAAGATGAAGAAACGGCAAATGAAGGCTGCAATCGCCCACGGTGGCGTGTTCCAGTACACCAAAAAGCTCGCAAGAATGCTTGGGTATGATCCGAGCAAACTGGCCGAAGAGGCCAGGTTCTGGGACGCGGGATACGACCTGTCGCAGGCAAGAGTGGTTGTACGAGGAGAACAGGAGTGGAAATCGCTCGCTCCTGTAAGGAGGTGGTCAAACAGGATGATAATCAGGACGGCAGAATTCGACAGAAAGATGCGCGAAACTGAGGAGCAGGAGGGACTTCCCGCCATGCGTGATGCCCTCTACTTCCTCAACTTCACCGAGGATCGCTGTGCGGTCCGGTCCGCGGTCCGTGTAGGGTGGAGAACTCTATTCACCCAAGGACAGCAAGGGGTTGGATACCAAATCGCTATGGATTACTAAATCCTAGCCCGACAGCCCCGGCCCGCGCAAGCGGGCTCGGGGCTTCTCTTTACATTTTATATATGCTATACTGTCTTGGATGAAAAAGCTTCCTTTAAACGAACTTCTTCCAATGGTTCCGTCGATAGTGCCTGCATTCAAGGTGCAGACCCTATCCGAGGTTACTGACTACAACCACGATCTTATGAACATTCCTTCCGCTTGGAGGAATTCAAGGGGCGAAGGCGTAAAGGTTGCGATTCTTGATACAGGAACGCCTACGCACAGGGATATAACTGTTGCTGGCAGCACTTCATTTGTACCTGGGTATGGCCTAGATTTGGCGGGCCATTCAACATTCTGCGGCGGTGTGATAGCAGCCACAGCAGATAACGGAGTAGGAATCAAGGGGATAGCACCTGACTGCCAGGACTACTACGGAGCTGTTCTTGACAAGTATGGCAGCGGATCCACTAGATACCTCATAGAAGGCATATACTGGGCAGTGGATGTCGTAAAGGCCCAGATCATCAATATGTCGCTTGGAATTCCTTCAAACTACTATGTAGATCCTGCATTGGAGAAGGCCTGTGAGTATGCGTACTCCAAGGGGGCTACGTTATTTGCAGCAGCTGGAAACGATTCCGGAGAGGTGAACTTCCCTGCAAGATTCGATACTGTAATAGCTGTAGCTGCAGTAGACAGAAAGCAGAAGCTTGCAGATTTCTCGTCAAGAGGACCTGAGGTCGAGTTTGCAGCAGGCGGTGTAGACGTATTCAGCACGTTCCTGAACAATACGTATGCGTCAATGTCAGGAACAAGCTTCTCCTGTCCTGCGGTTGCGGCTGTCGGTGCATTGATACAGAGCGACTTCAAGAAACGCACAGGCCTTTTCCTGAAGCCTGCGGATCTTCGTGACGAATTGAGAAAAATAGCATATGATGTAGGGCCTGAAGGCAGGGATGAAGAGTTCGGATGGGGTATTCCTGTGTTCAGAAAAGACCCTAGGGTTGCCACGAAGCCGAAGACGCAGTCTTTCTGGAAGTGGCTGTGGAACAAGATAAAGATAGGATAAAACATGTTCGTAAAACCAAATCCTCCTGGGTGCAACAAGCCGCTTGAGTGCGACAGGATGCACATCGTCAAGGTCGTTTCAGGCGACGCGTGGAAGGTTGACGCAAAGCTTATAAACCCTTCAAACGGCATGCCTGCAAACTACAGGAACACGATCGTCAAATTCGTGCTTTCAGAGACGAAATTTAATCACTTCCCGATTTGGGTCGGCGAGTGGTCGAAAGGCGTTTTTTCAGACGAAGTAATTCCTGGTCTTGTGCACGTCGTCGTACCTGACAAGGTGTCAAACAGCCTCAGAAGAGGCACATACGCTTTTTCTTTAGCCGTTACAGATATTGACGGTCGACATCGTCAGACGCAGCTTTCTGGACACTTCGAAGTCGAGTACGAACCTTCTTCGTCCGTTCACGATATTCCTTACAGGGACGACGAGACTGCCGCTTCTGCAGTATGCAAGTGCATTCAGGGGATGACGGACGAGCAGAAAGAGAGACTTCGTGCTGTTCTTGCGGATATCGAGGCAGGGCACAGTTCATTTGGAAACGTAGAGGAAGGTGTAAAGCTTATAGCAGAATACCTTGTCGGCGCTAAGTCTGGCTGTCCGCACAAGGATGACAAGGACGATAAAGAAACAGAGCAGACAGATGTAGAGAAGGCGTTATCAGATATGGCTTCTTCAATAGAACAGCTTGTTACTGCTGTTAAGGAAGCTATGGACAAACGTCCTCCCTGTCCGATTCCACCTCCACCTCCTCCGCATGTTAAACCGTTTATTCTAAGGCCACCGTGGTACAGCTACCCGAAGAAGCCAGAATAAATGCTTGACACTGGAACCGTTTACGTTTTAAATTATAGGTGAGGTTATGGTTGGTATTGGTTGATTGCTGGTTATGGGTTAGAAAGCGGGCTGGTTACCCGTGGGCGTGGGACATATCGTCGGAACCGACAGGTTGGAGAGGACCTGTCGGTTCTGTTTTAATATATTGTACAATTAACCTTGTTTTCTCGTAATTATGCCGGTTTTCCGACTCTTCGTGTAAGTGGCAAATTTTTGTTCAATAGTTTCGCGCAATATGAAAACGTAGAGTACGGGTTAGATTCTATGCAATCGAACAAGCTCATCAAGACCATGTCCATGCAGTCAGGCGTCTGCGATTCATGGAATATTATATTGCACTTGTCTGACGTTATGTTGTTTTTACACCAATCTATATCATCAGAGAATACGACAACTGTCTTTCCGGCGTGTGCGTCTAGCTTTTTAACGATCGATGCCGTATCTTCCATGTATTTTCCATTTGCATACCACTGAAAATCTGTTCGTCGAACGTGCAGTGCCACGTTTTTATTTTTAAAATATTCCGGGTATTTTTTTCTAAGCTCGTCCTCTAGCTCTGGAACCCTGAATAGTTTGCAGAACTGTTCCCTGTCTGAGCCTGTCTTAGGATAGTGCCACACGTATTTTGGAAAGCATACGCGATCAAGCGCGTCAATAGAATCGACAGAGCGCGTTGGAGTATTGAGCATGGTCACGTCTGCAACTTGGACCTCTTTGTTGTACTGTTCTTCTGGAATTATATGTTTTCTTACATTGCTGAATATAGGCATGTTCATCTTGAAATACTCAGGAAGGTCGCCTGCTAATCCAGTGCGAATATAGTTTTCATTTATCTTCACTACGTCTTCAGGCATTCCGTGCGTCTTTGCATACCAGAAACATGTATATATGGACAGCATTATATTTCCGAGCCTTCCTCCAAGATCTACGGTTACAAGCCTGTTGTCGGAGTCATGCACTCTTTTCACCGATCCGACATCTATCAAATTCTGAAGGTTTGTACCCATGGCATTTAGCACATCTCCGACTTGTGTTGTAAGAATCATCTTCACGAATCTGGCTACGGGCCACCGCATGTATTCATGCTCGTATTTCTCTTCAAGTATTTGACATGCACATTTTAAAAGACCCGTAAGAGCCCCGATAGACTGTATGTTCTTTTTCTTGGCCGTGCCATGCAGTGTGGTCTCGCCGTCCTTCTTTCGTGTTACGGCTATTTTCTTAAATGGCACGATTGTTTTTACGGTATCGAGCACACGCATGTGCTGTAACACATCGTTTGCACGGCGTAGTCCAGATTCAAACCTAGGGCAAAGCTTGGCCTTTATACATTTGGCCCATGGAGTGCAGAGGATCGACTGCTTGTAATATGCCTCTATATTTTTGCACTTCAGAACCTGCTCTAGAGTATTTGTTTCAGTTGTTTCAAAATATGCAGGAATAACTACAAGGTCTGGATTGTTGTTGTGGTGTATGCAGTTACGCAGCTCTTCAAAAAATTCGTTGTATGCATAAAGGTCGTCGGCATCCAGGAATAGAATATACTCAACGTTGTCCTTTTCTGCTTGCTCAAGGCATTTGTCACGAGCTCCACCGGCATAGACCTTGCTTCCTGCTCGTATGAATTTTCCGCGGGCACCAAGTATCGTATTTACTGATCTTTCGTTTTCAGACGCATACGGCTCGCCAGACTCATCATCGCACACGTATACCCTGTATCCGCCGTACGTCTGTTTTTTTATGGACGTAAGCGCTCGTTTAAGCGTTTCGCATGACTTGTATACAGGTATTACAACCCCGAAAAACGGGGTGGAGGTGTCTCCTACCTCGGTGGTACATCCAAGTGACGTACACGGGTCTATGTACTCGAAACTATGCCCAACCGTCGACTCTCCAAAATGCATAAACGGATTCTCTGTGCACACAAGATCGTATGTACAGTATGCTTTAGGCCACAGGATTTTTAACAACCCATAGTTAACGAACCTTGAGTTCATATCCGTCTCGACGACGTCAGGGTTGCTGTTTTCAATATAGAACCCTATACGATCAAATAGCCTTTTATGCCTTATGGCCACCTGAAGACTGTTCAGTCTTCCAGTCTTGTCTCGGTCTCTTTTATATTTTTCAACAGAAACACAGGCAAGAGAGTCTGTGTACTCTTCCATATACTTGCTCAAGTGATTGGCGGCACCTAGTCGTATTACACCTACTGTCTGATCGTTTTTAATGGTATCTACAAACTCAGAAATATCTAGGTCATATTGAAGATACCAGTCATCTTCTGTAGTAAGTACGACGTCTGTCAGCTTAAAAGCAGCGGTGAGCGCGTTGTTCAGCGAAGCCCCAAGTCCCCAGTGCTCGTCGTTTGTCTCAGTAACGTATACGTCTTTTATTCCTAGTTCTACGAACTTGTCCACAAGCTGCTTAACGTGCCCCGGGTCTGACCTGTCGTCTGCTATAAACCAATGCAGTTTTGGATATTTCAACCTGCTGACGAGACTTTCTATTGTCGTCTTGGCTGTATCAGTCCTGTTATGCGTAGTGATTATCACTGCGACGGAGTCAGGATCCGACGGGCATGCTCTTGACGAGACAGCGCGCTTGTCTGTAACGACATGCCATCCGTTGTAAGAAAACAGAGGATACCTAGATTCATCGGCCATCCGTACCATGACTTCTACTGGCTTCGACGTCTTTGGAAGATCAGACCAGTCGGTAGACGGAACGATGCACACAATCTCTGTACCTGTCTTGGAGAAAGCTACAGAGAGATTTACATCGTATCTTCCGAATGAAACAGCCTTTGACATGGCGTACTTCAGCGTTCCGGCCGAACACGCAAACGTTCCGTTTGTTATTACATCTATCTTTTCAGGCCGAGAATCTCCGACAGTATGCCGAGGAACAAACGGCATGCGATTGTACGCGTCTACTTTCTGCAGCGCATTGACCGTACCTAAGACATCCTTGAACCTATATCCTGAATAAGCGTATACACGGTCATCGTCGTTTTCTACAGCATTTACAAGATCAGCTATGAATTGTCTAGGCTTTGTACCCGTTATATCCGGTGCTACGATACAGGTCATGCTATCTGGCAACCTGTTTATATTCTCGTCGCTCAACGCTGTAAAAATGAACGCAGCCTCACCAAGTACAGTCTTATACTCCTGCGTGTGGAGCAGCCTATTCTTCTCTTTTCGCGTCAGAAAAAGCGCGAAGTTATTGATCTTTGCGGAGGTCATGTCCGTTCTAGTCAAGTTGGATTGGTTTTTTAATTATCTTTTCGTCGTAAATATCTCTGGGTATGCACCAGCAGCGGCTTTCGTCGACGTCGACATCGTCTGGAAGAGCGACAAGCATTTCACGCTGATTAAGCTCTTCGTTCAGCTGATCGACGCTGAATACGTTGTGAGAGAACTTGTTCACCAAGTCTACCACGTATTTGCCTATAAGAACACGGTCTTCCATTACGAATATGTGCTGTCCGCGCTTGGTGAAGCTAAAATCTCGCTGCGGTTTCCCGTACACGATACACAGGTTCATCTTCGAGCTTATTCCGGTCGTGCCGAAATGTAGCCTGTCGAAGAACGAGTCAACGCCGGACATTCCCGCCCCAGCAAATACCTTACTGCACATGTTTTGCAGCAGCTTTGACGGGGGTATGCCTAACACTGAGCACAGGTGCTCGAACGCGCGCGTGCACACCTGGCCATCCTGTATCTCCTCCTGAACCTTGCTGTCTGTACACATCTTGAGGAGCATGTGCGGAAAAGACTCACGGATGTCGTGTACGGTCTTGTCGTGTATGGAGTATGCTGCTGTTGCCTCGTTTGACGGAGTTATGTAGGCAGCGTTTACTCTGCCGTTCAAAGCGCTTGCTGTGAACGAATCCACGATCCCTATTATCGGAAACTCGGAAGAATCAACCGCCTTAAGCAGACGTTGTATGTTGTCTACCCTTGGAATTCTGCAGATGAGCGGGAGCGTTCCAAGTTGGCTATACCTTGAAAGAGATCTGACTGGAGCGCTGGTGCTTATCTCTGCTAAAGGCTCGTCCGTGAATACAGAATTCAGCTTGGCTATAGCAGAATCGAAGCAGCCAGGCTCTGTTTCGACGAAAAACAGGTGTTTTGCCTTGTTTGATGCCCAGCGCCCGTACCTTGCAAGCACTACAGTGTGGCCCATAAAGTGCATAAGGCCAGCCAAGAACGCTCCAACTTCGATATTGTCACATTTCTCTGCAAGCAGCTTGAACGGCAGCATGAAGTTGGCGTTCTCCGTGTTGTGCACGGCAGAATATCTGTTACAGGCGTCCTCGTCGACGTGAGAAACGTCGTCTTGGTTGAGAACCTCGTTCGTCCTAGTTGAAATTATGGAGTTCGGGAAGTATATATCTCTTATGTCGTTTACACCGAGAGAGGTCACTTCCTTCCTGACACTGCAACCCTCCGCCAGCTTTGACATTACGTCATACCAGCTTACGCCAGGTACGTCGTACATAGCTATGTAAGGAGACTGTCCAGAGGCCGAGAATGCCTTGGATATAAGGCTCCGCATGCGTGAAACCGAGCTACACGTACTTTCGGGTATGTTTACGTATACTGGGGTAACGCTCCTGTCCGCCGGAGATATCAGGCAGACGAAGTAATCAGAGCCATCTGCTCCGCGAACTCTTTTGTCGATCCTTATTCCAAAGTTCGACAGAACGTCATTTGCTCCTTTAGACCCTGCACAGATAGTACCGGTAGCAGACGAAAGTATTGTCTTCTTGTTTCCGAGTACGTGCTTTCCTACTTCTGTGACAGCTATACTTCTTACGATAGACAGGCAATCTTCGTCGTATTTGCACGTATTTATGGCTTCCGCGACCGCCTCGATTAAATGCTGAGGCGGCTGATGCTGCTGGAACGCGTCGAATACAAGTTCGCGCTTTCCTGCCTTTACAAGCCTGTTGATCTCGTCGGCAATTGCCCGCTCTAGAGTCTTCACCTCCTGCTCTGCCTGCGACATGGCAGAATACAGGACTTCTTTGACATCGCGAATGTCACGTGTACAGGAGTACACTCCTACATAAGGCTGAAGTTCTTCTCCTTCGACGACATCGTCTGCTTCTACTGCGCTAAGCAGATAATCCAAAGTTATAGGAGCGTCGGCTGTTCCTACAATGCTTATACCGTGCAAACCAGAGAAAGAGTGTGGAAGTGGGAACCCAGAAACAGCCATGACAGGCGGTCTGCTGCTTGAGGTTGGCTGTATGGTGCCATAGTAGATAGATGCAGTAACAGGATCTGTAAATGCCGCTATTGTGTGATTCCTGGTATAGGCAGTTATGTCCTCGCCGAATACACCAAGTCCTTGTCTGGTTATGCAGATATCACGCCTGAACGCAGTATTGTCTGCGTCGACTACAAGCACGTGCGTCACCTCTCCGTTATAAGTGAATGGAAATGTTATTAGATTCGCTTTTTTGTATTTTGACTTCCTGAATTCAGAAAACGCCTCAGGCATGTCATCGCTTATGTCGAGCAAACCGACCTCTGGAGGAAGCAATTTAAGATTAGCCGGTGTCAGGCCTGGCCTAAGCTTGCACTTCGACGGATTCCTGGCTAGCAACTGTTGGCATTTGGATAGGTAGCTTTTTATACGCTGCTGAGTATTTGCCTTGCCTAGATATACGTTGGCATCGTCGGTGCTCATCGGCTCCCTGGTGCATGAAGCCAGCATTCCGCCTGGCTTGAACATCTCTACGGCGGCCTTTATTGATACATTGAACCTGGCACATACAAGAGCGATGGCGTCGCCATTGAAATTACAGGTATGCTCTACGCAGCGAAACACCATATTTCCGTCCGAAGTATACATGACGGACATGGTATCATCGCCTGCGTGGAGAGGACACCTGCATTTTATAGGCTTGCTGTGGTTGTGTTCCGAGGGATCCTCTGGTAAACTCGAGCCTAGAGCCCTCAGAAACAGTTTGGGATCGATTTTCATCTACTATTGCGTTTTCTTTTCAATAAGTCTATCATATTGCCTGTGCACAAAAAAGTAAAGAAACAAGCCTTAAAGCTGTTTCCGTCTAAACAAAAGGTACCAAATGGACATACTACACGACAGTACGAAAGCGGTTCTGCTCAACATCGGCAACACCTGCCAGATTCCGAAGTACGTTCTAGATTCGGAAGCGCTTGAGAAAACCGCGTCTTACGATTTCAGGGACACCCTGTTTGCAGACGAAGACCGCAGGCAGTTCCCGCTCGACTCCAAGGCAAGCACATGGCTTTCGGCCGCGTACTTCGCAAAGACCGCCGAGATCGACTATAAGAACAAGGCTGTTCGCGACTACATGGAAGGCAGGATCAAGAAGGCTGCCGACGTCCATGGAATCAGAAAGGATGTCGATGATGTGATGGAGCGCATTCGCACTCCAAAACAGGAAAAGCAGGCTGCCGACTATGCCGAGAACTGGGGATGCTTCAGCAAGAAGCTGTATCCTATGTTCGACAAGGAGGGCGTAAAGCAGGCAAACGCTTATTTCGAGGAGAATTGCTATAAACTGCTTCCGGTAGATCGGCATGAGGTTGCGCGTAATATCGTAAAGAAGTGCGCAGAATACGGAATGGACTATAACGACACCGTTAGAATGGAAGCCGGACTCGGCGTGCCGGATCGCTCATTCCTAATGGAGAACGTCATAGACCGCGTAAGCCGTATCAAGGATCCTGCCACGCAGGTCAAGGTTTCAAAGATGGCAGAGGCTCTTATGAAAGCCGATACGAAGGAGTTCTCCGAGAATCTTGAAAAGCTGGCAGGCTATATCGAGGACCTTGACCACGATCTCGGCCTCGACAAGCAGTACAATCGCACAGTTCTGCCTCCTTCTCGTTTCTGCTTCGACATCTCCATCAAGGAGGCCGAGGAGCAGGTCAAGGATTCTGTCGAGATGGGTGGACACGTGTTCAGCCTGAAGAAGCTTGCTGAGCTGCCTGTAGACGTTTACACTAATGCTCTGGGCGATGATTTCGGAGACAGGATCAAGACTGCAGAGAAGATCGACGAGTCCAAGCTTCGTGATGAGCTGTATTCTCTTCCGCTGCCTGACAAGAAAGCGCTAGTGAGGTCAATCCAGAGCTATGCCGTTTAATCTGTCTGGAGCTGGGATTGCCGCAAGGCAGGAGCTGCTCCAATCAAGCCAGACGCTAGGCACCACTGTGCATGCAATCCTGCTCGACCGGTTCGGGCAGGAGATATACGGATGGGAACCTGTTACCGTGGCTCTTGAGTGCAAGGCGGAGTTTGAATGCGAGCCGTGCACTACTGTTATGGACCGCTGGTGTGCCATTCAGGTGGCTATGGTATCCGACGCGTTCTTCAGAAGGATAGACGCCTTCCTAGGAGTATGCAACACGCTTGCCTCTGGCGAGCCATACGCAGATATGTTCGATCCTGTGACTACAGAGGAGGCTGCGTGGGGTATTGCAGAGATAGGTATGAATCGCGATATGCTGCCTTTCTCGCCTACTATAAAGGATTATATACGTGCTACGATGAAGAACGACGGTTACAACGACACGGCGTTCCATCCTATATTCGACCAGGTGTTCGACACAGAGCCTGACGAGCAGGCCATAAGAAACAGCCTCGCCTCGCTTGGCAACACTTTGAACATAGACAGGTATCTAAAAGAGAACATCCAGGACATGGCGTCACAGTTCAATCGGATACCTGACCTTAAGAACGTGGACAATGAAATATTGTCGAAGGGTCTACATAAGGCATTGAGGGACAACAAATGACACATACACCTGTCACAGATAAATTCATAAACAGACTTAGCGCTTTGTGCAAGAGAGCAGGCTACAAGGTTCCTACTGCAAACGAAATAAAACTTAGAAAAGCTGCTGAACAGGTAGAAAGCGCGAAGATGCGCGTACTCGCAAGAGAGCTTAAGAAATTTGCGTCTATACAGAAAAAAATAAACCAACTCACAAAAGCAAATAAAAACAAATGAAAGTAACCAACGAAGGTATCACAGCTCTCGTAGCCAACATTGTCGGAATTGCAGTTATGGTATTCGGCATGTCGCAGGAGACAGCGGACGTCATCACGAAGGCCGCTCCTACGATCATCGGCGGAATCATGTCGATCGCTACAGTTGTTACATACCTCATCAACAAGAGCAAGGAGCGGCGTGACGTGTTCAACGCTACAGTTCAGGCAAGGCTTGCACCGACCGACACTGTCGTCAACGCACAATCTGCCGAAGACAACATCGTGGCAACAGCGAAGAACCTTGGAATGATCTGATGGTAAAATTCGCCGAAATGGTGAAAAACGTACCCGCAGGCGGCGTTGAGGCGTCAGAACCGCTTGAACGCCGCCTGTACGTTTTCAGCGGCAAGGACGGCAAGAAGAAGGCCGGATCCCTGCTGCAGATAGCCGATACGTACAAGAAGAAGAGAAAGGGGCTGTCAAATAGGGATGCGTTGGAGCCATTCGGCGGCATGGTGTTTCCAGGAAGCCGAAACTTCTGGATGAAGGATACGAATTTTCCGCTCGACCTTGTGTTTGCAGACCCGGAAGGTACGATCACCGAGATACTGCAGATGGAGGTTGATAAAGAAGGGAAAAAGTCGTATTCTGCAGAGAAACGCGAGTCGCGCGACGCATATGAGCTTCCGTACGACTTTTGCAAGAAACACGGCATAGAGCCAGGGGACAAGATAAGCAGAAGAAAGCTGAGAAATAAATGAAGTTTCTAAATACAATAGTTGTGTTTCTTGTGGCGTGCTCCTGCTCTATGGGGCAGTCAGCGTCAACGATCCTAGCCACTCTTAGAACCAAGGGTACGACAAAAGAAGGTGGTGTTCCAAGGTACGAGAACTACATACCTCTTCTCGGGCCCGAAGGCACGCTTGACTATTCCGTCATCCCTACAAACCACGTGTTTACTGATGTCTTTCAGTGGGTCAATGAAAACGGAAGCCGCAGAGATCAGGAAGAACTGGCCCGTCTTTCTGAAAACGTGACATTCAGGCTTGATTCAACTATAGAGATGGCAACAAACACGGCCATGCGTGTCGCTGATTCTGCAGTATCAAACCTTATACAGAACCTAGCTACATATGAGACAGATCCTGAGTTCTATTCGTTTGTAGGGTCGAACCGCGTAGCTGTTGGAAAGGGCGCACAGGCAGATGCAAACGGTGCCATACAACTCGGTGACGGAACAAACGACGTCGAAAACACGTTGAAGTTCAGATCGACAGTACTTGTAGACGATTCAGGCTATATACCTGCAGATTCGGCACCTTGGGCCGTTAGCGAGACTGATCTTATAGATGCAACCAATTCGATGGGATCTGCAAAGGTCAGCAAGGCCGGAGACTCAATGACAGGAGATCTGTCTATACGTCCAGGATCTGTTCGAGCCGTAGCTCTATTCTACAGTACTAACTCGATTACGATAGACGGGATAATGACGTATTCCACAAGTTCTGGATCTAAAGCAAAGATTTGCGGAAGTATAAAGCTTCGCGAAAAGTCGGCAGAGTCAAACGAGTGTGTAATCTACATATACAAGGCAGATATCGAGCTTGATTACTCGCAAGACACGGCTAACGTGTACGACGGCTCGTTCACGGTTGAAACGGAGCACGAGTATTCAGTAGATGTACATGTAAACGTAGGCGCCTCGCCGAGTGTGACCTATAGTGTGACTTGTGACGGAGCAGAAGCAAATGAATACACCACGACGTGCGAACATATTCAAAATGTAATAGTCCAGGGGGTAGCTGAGACTGTTTTTCAAATGACTACGGTCAAAAACTACTCAGGCCTTACGCTCAACGATATCAATACGCCGGTCGAGCACATAGATTTAGTGTCGCCTAATGGAAGAATATTCAGATTCCACGTATCAGACGATGGCGATCTTTTCATCAAAAAACTCAAATAAACCACAAACCAAACCAGCCAATGAAAGACATAACAGAAATATTCCACCACGTAATGTTCCTGCGTGAGTCAGGAAAATCCTGGAACGAAGCAGCCGTATATTTCAACAAGGAAACAAAGCAAAAAGTAACAGGAGAGCAGCTCAGGAAAAGATACTCCCGCTGGTATGCCTCGTGCGCAGAACCTGCTGACGCTACAGAGTATGTAGAAGATCTCTCTGCTCCGGCATACGACACTGACTTCCAGCCAGAAGACGGCAAGGAGTATGTAGATGCGGACTTCAACCGTATCAAGCTTTTCAAGAAGGCATACTTCGACCATGACGTAAAGAAGACACCTGAGGTCATTCTGCAGGCGCTAGGATACGATCCTAAGCTGTTCAAGCTTGGAAAGTACACGCTGTCCAACTGGGACGTTCCGTCCAAGAGCGTTAACAAGGACTGCTTCGCCATCAAGGCTGTCATTCTGCCGAAGAACGAGGCCGATCTCACTGCCAAGGACTACGAGGCGCTCGCAAAAGAGGCGTTTTCTGGAAAGATCGGAAAGTGCGAAAAGCTCAAGAAAGCACCACACGTTCGTGATGGCTCTAACATAGGCAGGGCTCCAAGGCTTCTAGAGATACCACCGATCGAACTTCATTACGGCAGGATAGCAAACGACATAGCTTCACACACGTCTTACGACCTGGATATCGCGGAAGAGTATTTCTACAAGATCGTCAACTCAATCATAGATCTGCAGACAACGACAAACGCCGACGAGTGCCTGCTAGTAATAGGGTCAGACTTCTTCAACAGCGAGTCAACGACTACTACGACAAAGGGAACCCCTCAACAGAATGCCGCTGACTTCAGGAAGATGTTCATGGGCGGACTAGACATGTACAAGTATTTCATCGAGCAGCTAGCCAAGGTGTTTCCTGTCGTGAACGTCATGCTTTGTGCAGGAAATCACGCAAGGGCGATGGAGTTCTTCCTGTACTGCGCTCTAAAGGAGTACTTCTCCGACAACAAGGACATTATTCATTTTAAGGAAGACTACACCACTACGCAGGCGTTTACTTTCGGAAACGTAGGCCTGTTCTACAACCACGGAGATGTAAATCAGAAACGTACGATAGCTTCAATTCCGGCCGAGTTCCCGAAGGAGTGGGGAAGCACGGTGTACAGGGAGCTGCACATGGGCCATCTGCATTGCGAAAAGGTGGTGGACGAGAATGCAGGGCTCATCACGCGCAGAATAGGATCACCGTGTGAATCCGACTCTTGGAGCTATCTTGAAAGATTCATCGGCGCTGTTAAGAAGCATCAGGTATTTACATGGGATGCACACAACGGACTAGTGTCCATCCATTACATAAACGTATAGATGAAAACAAGGGCGCTATTACACCTGCTAGGTATGCAAAAACAGGCCGGGCCTCGTCCGGCCGAAAGAGATGCCGTAAAGGCTATATGGAAAGATCCAAGCAATGTACAGCGTGTACAAGACTCGATAGCAGTGCAGAGCGACCCGGAATCGCACGGACGCACAGACTGGGGAAAGGTAATTGGCGGAACCGTTGTAGATACAGGAAAAGACCTGTATCGAATGGGCAAGGATTTCATCACTAGAGACTTGCCTGCCGCCGCTAAAGCTGTCGCATACGATACACCAAGAGACTTGGTACATGCGACTAGAGGAGCTGTAAACGGCACAGTCAACTGGATGACAGGCTCTGGATATACGCCTGACAATGGAATAGCCGGTACTGTAGACAATTCTGCGCTAACACGGGTACACGATGCGTTCTTTGCCCCTGTAGTGGCAGCTGACGACCTTAAAAACAGGGCCATGCTCGGAAGTGCAAGAATAGCAGACATAGCTGGAGCACCGTTTGGGAGAGAAAGAAACGCAAAGGACTGGGAAAAGTGGCTTAACTACAACCACGAAAAGCTAAGACACTCTTTGTATTCTGACCCGGACAATCCAGGCGGGGTTGTGACTGCAGAAAAGCCTATAGCCGATGCAAGCCTTTTGGCAATGGAACTTGGCAGCGGAACCGCTATAGCAAAGGCACCGATAGCGTATGCACAAGCTATGGCTAAGGCTGTTCCCATGGGAATAGAGACTGTTACACGAGCAGGCAGGGATCCTTCATACGGAGCTACACACGGTGTTCTAGGCGATGTCACTGTTCCGCCTGTACAGGACGACTCTAAGGGATTTTCTGATACGTCTAAGATAATGCTCGGTATGACACCGACGTTTTCGGATTCATTCAGCCCGCTTGGACAGGCAAACATACTAGGGCATTCGCTTTCCGCAATCAATGGAATTCTAGACAAGCGAGAAGCGCGCAGCAACATGATCGCTAAGGCCAACGAAATAAACAAAACACTGGAAGACCTTAAGACAGTGTATGATTATGCCGATGCGATTGGGTCTGGAGACATGGAAAAGGCAGATGAATACAGATCCAACGTAGAATCTATACTTAATGCGTATCACATAACGGACAATGAGTCGTTCAATAGAGCGTTCGGAGAACGTCTTTCGATGCTCGGAATTGGCCCAGAGGACTTAAAAAAGCCGGAATTTGCTGGTGTTTTCGATAGATATGCAGACGCGGCCAGGGAAGCGATGAACTATAATGTAGAAGAACTTAACAGGGGCATAGCGGATGACCGCGGAGCCGCTATGGCGTACCCGTTTTTCTTCGGAGTTTACCCGAAAATAGAGCATCTTGTCGCTCCTGCTGTTAGAGCGCTCGCAAAATAGCGAAAAACGTTATTTTTGTTAAAAATTGCGTTATAATTACATGAACGGAAAAGCGTAGCCGTAAAAGGCTGCGTTTTTTCTTAGTTTTTACGCCAAAAACAACCAACCAAACAACCAAAAAATGACAATCAAACTTGATGCGACAGAAACCACATCGTGGCTTCGGTTTGTTTTCCATCCTCAGAAGCTGATAATCGTTCGCGGAGCACCTGGATCAGGCAAAACTACGTTCGCAAACAGGCTCCTTGAGCTAAGTACGTCCGATCATGGTATCGTTCACTACGAGAATGACCAGTTCTTCATGAAGAATGGAAAATATGAGTGGTCCAAGGAAAGACTGCCTGACGCGATCGAGTGGTGCAACAGTGGTGCTATCCAGTCTATGATGCGTGGAGCGACTGTTATCGTATCCAACACGTTCATCAAGCAGATTCATATGATGGATCTTATAAATTTTGCAGATTCCATGGGCATTCCACAGGTCGTCTTCAGAATGACCGGAGAGCACAAGGACATACACAACGTTCCAAAAGACGTTGTCGAGGCCATGCGTGCCGGTATACAGGACTACGACTACGAGATAATGACATCCGGCTTTGACGAAGACGGAGGATTGACGTTGGAAATCCCTGAATATCGGTACTAAAAACGTTATAAATATTTGAAGGGAATCCTTCACATTTGATTTACGCCGTCAGCATCAGTCTTTCTGGAAAAGGGGAAAATTCACGGTCATGAACTGATGCTGGCGGCTTTTCTTTTACCAAGGTAATAAAATGAGGACAACATGAGCAAAGAACAGAAGGCATTGGCAGTAGTAGCACTGCACGCGTTCGAACCACCGCCTGTCAGAACCATGGAGTGGTGGGAGAAGCCCGACCTGAATCATCCTGACAAAGGTCATATAGTCGTACCTGACTTCAAACGCAGGAGAAGAAGGAAATGAAGAAAAGCAAAGTAAGAAATAAGGTCTGGACCAGCCCTTGTTCAATGTGGTTTTTCTGGTTTCCTGTGAAAAGGAAGTTCCACCACACCAGGAATAGGAAATGATTTTAAAAATCAGTGCTTTTTTCGGTACGGTTATTTCAACGCCGGAAGACGCTATTCTGTTCAAACACGCGAAAAAAGCTTTGTTTACAACTAAGGTCGGAGACTTAAACCAAGACGACTTCGTTGATTTTGAAGATGAGAGATTCTCGAAGTTGGTGTATCCAATAATCGTATGCGGAGGAGCAACAACAGCTCTCGGAAGTACCATGTGGCACCTCGAAGAGCGCTCAGACAGGCTTATTTCAGATCTACAGCGCGTTCTGGCTTCATACCTTGAATCTCATAGCGCACTTACAAAAAAAGTCGCAGATTTACACAAGCTGCTCAGCAGTACTCACAAGGATTACATTCGCAACTATGACAACGCAGAAATACTTAAAGTCATCCTGGCCCAGGCAGAAAAATCTTCGCAGAAGAATAACAAAAAGAAATGAGTTCAACAGTATCCGTTGTCTTGGACGGTGAAGTATGCACCGCCAAGAACCCAAGAGTGGTGTCCGGTCCCAACGTCAGGATAGATCCAAGGACCGGAGATGTAATTCCTGACTCCAACCTCGAGATGAGCATCACCGGAAACTATCATGTTTTCTATCGAAGGAAACAGATGTTCGGAAAGAAAGGAATCGACTGGCTGGACGGAAAGAAGTGCAAGGACACGATAAAGAAGCTCATCTCGTGTTCCGTGTACCTTTTGATGCTTCCAGACGGCCCGTATATAGACAAGGCAAGGAAGCATCACGACGAGCTTGAGAAGAAAGGCTTCGGAAACGGGCCGTTCAAGATCGATTACTGGACGCCCATTCCGTCGAACGCCAAGAAGGCTATCGACGACCTCGTATATCTTGCGCACGAGGCGCCGTATGCAGCAGTCTGGAGAGTAAGCGAATGAACAGGACATTCGTTCTTAACCTTGCTGCCGCGATCCTCGATCTGGTGTCGTCTGTTTTGTTCGGGCTTAACGGGAACATCGTTGTCAGCGGAATATTAGCAGTAGCCGCCTTCGGGTTCCTTTTCTCGGCTGCATTCTGGTACGACAAGAAATGACAATAGCTGAAGAACGCAAGAAGAATACGAAACGATGGCAGGACTTCGTAAAGATTATGGAAGAAGCCAGAGACTATCCAAGCACGCTTAACGAGTGGTACGTAAATATCGCTGTGAAACGTGCGCTTGAGCTACTAAACAAGGATATGTTCGCCAAAGGATGCTCCTTCAGGGAAGACCTTAGGGAAAGGTTCTTGTCTTATAGCGGAGAGTCGCTGTTCAAGCGGCTTAAGGATATATCGCGCTACAGTTGCTCGTTCAGAAAAATCTTCGACAACGATCCTGCTTACGCCATGATAGGACTGAGAAACATGCTGAGTGATGCAGTCAATCAAAACTATGGCTATGACGTATTCTAACCTGCTCGACGCCCCAGACGACTTCATTGCTCTAGTCAAAAAGGAGCTTTTCAGTAGGACGAACGGGGCCGATTCTAAAAGAAATCACGGTGTGCCATTAGACGAAATGGAGAAGCTATACAAGGCCATCACCGCTCTTAATTTTGCCAAAAAGTATTCAAGTTCGGTTATAGTCAATGAGAACATAAAGAAAATAATGACACCGGCAGGCTTCGTCGATCACATTCTGGAATGGGCAGAGAAATGTCCGTTCTCGAATACGTTCCTCGTGCACAGCGGAGACTCGTATATAGAGGGCACCAATATTATCGACGAGCTTAATGTCTTGTTTTCGTTGAAGAAGGACGACTGGATATGAAGAAAGGAAAATAAATGATCTACTTCGATGAATTCCAGGTCGTACTAGAGAACAGCAAGGACCTGGATACTCTTAAGAACGATTGGCCGAATTATGCCGTCGTTGTTACTGAGAGCACAGTTTTGAAGTATCCAGCTTTCGCCAGCAGGGACTGCAAATGGTGGACTCCTAATACTTGGTATGTAGATGGGTTTAAACCAAGCATCGCAGAATTTCTGAGAGGAAAACTGGAATACTGCAAGAGGATGTCTGATCTGTACAACAAACTAAAAGTTATAAGCTTGTGAGCACGTCTGCCGGATCGAGCACTGTAAGATCCGGCGGCGTGTCGTCCGTAATGCCCCTGTTGAACGCGGAGTCGGGTATCATGTCGATGTTGTCGGAGCCGTAAACCAGCTTCATGGCCAACATAGCTCCGAAGCACAAGGCCATGCAGAAGTCGTCTGGCTGATTCGGGTTTCTAAGGTATCTTCTTCTTGAAAGCCCGCCTACGTCAGACACCTCTTCAAATGGCGACAGCAGGTCTTTCGTCAGCGTCTCGAATCCTTCTCTCGGGAAGAACATACGGTGATTCTTGATCGCCATGAACAGCGTGTCCAAAGCCGTTGTCTTGTCGACGGTCCACCTTGGATACCCGAGGGTGGGAGAGTAGGACAGAAGCTTGTTCTGGTGGCAGAACATCATCTGGCACATTTTGATGCCGAACAGCTTTTGCAGCATGATGTTCTTGTCGAAGCCCATTCCATAGTCTGCCGCCAGCGAGTCGCATCCGTAGAAACGGTGCGCCTTTGCGATCGACGGCATGACCTCGTCAGGCGAGAATCCCTGGTATCTGTGGCCGTACACGACGTCAAGTCTTCCGTCTGCACGTATTCCAATGATCGTGTGAACAGTGAACGACTGCTCTTCCGCGCCACCCCAGTCAAGACCGCCTACGAGCATTGGATAGCGCTTCAAGTCCTTCTGCAGCTCAAGCATCGACGGAAGCAGCGAATGCTCGTCGATGTCCCTTTGAGTTATGATTCTACTGCCTGTGGAGCAGGATATTCCCAAAGTCTCCTGCTTGAAAGCGGCTTCTGTCTGCTTGATCTTGTTCGTGACGACTCTGGACCACAGGTTGGGGTTGTTGACAATAGCCGGGAAGATGATCTGCGGAGTATGATAGCCCTGGAATTCGGTCATCTTGTTTTCGTATGTGGCCATCCACTCTCCGCGAAGAACGTCAAGCTTCTTCCCGCACTTGGTGCAGTGAAGGCCGTCGGCCTGGATCATAGTTCCGTCGTAGACGTGATTGTCGTCGTTCGGTATGTTCCAGTTTCCGCAGCCTTCGCAAGGCATCACCCATTCGCACATGCTCGAATCCTGCCACAAGGACTCGATCGTGTTGTCGATGGTTTTCGCCGTTCCTGTGTAACGCTCGAACTGAAAGTCGGACGTTGTCAGCGAGGCGGTAATGATCGGGATGTTGTCTATCAATTGATCCTGGATCTCATCGAAATCGATCCTGTCTGCGGTGATACCGCGGGCTCGGTCTGCGCTGGTCTTTGCGTACGTCAACTGTATTGAAGATCCGTTGGCGAACGACTGGTGCATGACTGCAGTAAGGATCTTCGTGTCCGTGAACACTCCTTCCAGGTCCTTTGCCTGCAGGAGCTTCGCGAGCGCACACGAATTAAGAGACTCTGACAAGTAACCGTTTCCGAAGCGTTGTGCCTGTACTTCCTGAGGCGCAACGTAGAGGATCTTGAAATTGGGAATGCTGATACAGTCGAAGATTTCTGAGTAGGCCAATGACACAGACTTACCGCATTGGCGACCGGATAACACAATAAGCCGTTTTGGTTGCTCGTGTTCGAACAGTACCTTGAACGGCTCGCGGCCTCTCAGATGAAAAGGCCTCCCGTTTAGACGAAACAGTCCAGGAAGAAACTCCGATCTGTGGACGGTTCGCAACGTCCGCGTAATGTTGGGGATTTGTATGTAGGATCGGATGTCCCTCAAACTTTCACTGGATAAATTAGATGAAATTTTCTCAGAAAGGTCTAGTTCTCTATCGTGATACTCAACTTTCTTCGGATTCTTGCCTACACCAAACATCGCAAGGTCGGCAGGCAGTTCGCCAGAGGACTCCGAACGAGTCGTTTGATCTGGCAAAACTTCGGCAGTCTCTTCTAAGGAGAGACCAGAGTGGCGGAAAGTTTCTTCGAGACTGGTCTCGCCATATGAACAAGAAGCTGCAGCCTGCGATTCAGACGTATGATGTTCTTGCATCTATCGGTAAATCTGCTGTAAACTGTGTTTCAACTGCGATTCGTGGTATTGACGTGAGGTATGTTCCTGCGTACATGAATCAAAGTACTGATTAGTCTGCAACAAAAGGATCTACAAGTCAATGGAAACAATACACGTAAAAGAATACTCAGCGCCTGACTGTCCAGTTAGACGAGGATGTGTTGAGCGCAAAACGTCGAAGTCTCCATACTGGTACCTTAGACTTGATAGATCAAGAGAATACCTTGAAAACGACAAATCTGAGGATGCTAGAGCAGTCCCTGTAGCAGGACTTGTTGCAGAAATGAGAAACAGATACGGTCTACATACGACTCCGACTACAAGAAGAACGTCGTATGACATAGAACGCAGAAAATACTACTGAGTAAAAACGATGAAAGAAAATCCGTTTGAACTTCTCGGTATTTTGATAGTCATGGCTATTTTTGTAAACAGTTTCATAAAAGGCGTAAAAGGATTTAAGAACGCGATAGAGTTTATGCGTGAAACTTCGGCCAAGTAAATAAAATCCAACAAAACGTTATAATGTATTGATGGAAAACCAAGATGAAGAGGAGGGCCAGACTGGTTTCTGGCTCATACCATTCGGTTTTGCCATGCTTATTGGGATGAAAGCCCTTGGGCATGGCATTGCCGGAAATGCCGTCGCGGAGTTCGCGAAGTTCTTCGGTGCGACTTTTCTACTGATGGTTGCGGTGTTTCACATGCGCAGCCGGATGGAGAAATACGGTGTCACCGTAGCCTCCACAGACGAAGAAAAGTTCGGAGCACAAGCAAAGGCTATAGCAGTCGTATGCTTCGTGCTCCAACTTTTGGCGCCCGGAGTGACGAAAGTGATCGTCTGGGTGGCTCTCGTATGGATCGTCCTTAACTGGATATTCATACGAGATTAACGGGATGGTGGCACGACGCGGAGAAATCCGCGTCGTGCCTACCGTCCTTTAACTACAGCTCTCCTTGCGTTTACCTATTGGAGAAAAAAAAACAAATGAAGTGGAAAATAATCGCACATTTCAACAAAGAGACTGGAAAACTGCGGGGATATTCACTGGCGTACAAGCCGTTCCCGTTCATACCGTACTGGGTCGAATGCAATAATGATCTTTATACCCTCGAAATGGCCGAACACACGATAATCTGGCAGCTGTCCATGTCTGGACAAATCAAACACGAGGATGTCTTCGAATGATTGAATCAAGCGGATGGATAACTGCAGCGGCAATACTGCTTGGGATAGTGGTGTATCTAGGAATCGGCGTCGCTTTCACGGTTGTGTTGTACAAACTTCATATTGTCGGATTCCTGAACAGCACTACTGTTTTGTCGCTGTTGTTCGACTTCGACAACGTAGATGAGGCGGCGATTGTCGCAATATTTTGGCCGATATTCGTTGTTGGTTTGCTGACGGTTACAGTCGTAGCGATTGTTTTATTGCCATTATTCGGCATTCACTGGCTTGCCGCTCGGGCGCTGTCGAAACTTCTTAAGCATGACTGACATTCTTTTGTACGCAGGACTGTTTCTGCTTGGATACTGTCTCAAGGCACTTATTGATGAGATACGCAAGGAGAAGTGGTACAAGACAGACGTGTATCCTGCCTGTATTACAGAGATACGAGACATCCACGGAAACATACGTCCCGAGACATATCAAGCACGGGCCGGGCATTTTGTCAATTTTTGCAAACGTTGCACAAATCTTGAAAACAACAAGAATTTCGGAACCATATGTCCACACTGTTTTCCGAGAGTACCGTATGACGTAGTCCGCTGCGATCATTTCAAAAACAAACAGCTGGAGGCAGTGTTTGAAGCTAAAGAAGGTAAGCCTGCGTAACTACAGGCAGCATCACGAGTTCGACGTCGACTTCAACGGATCGCTTATAGCCATACTAGGCAGGAACGGGGCGGGCAAGTCTAATTTCATCGGGGCCTTGCAATTTGCACTGACCGGCGAACAGCCGGGTGCGAACAAGAAGGACCTGGTTTCCTGGGGCGAGAAGGACGGCTATGTCGAGCTTGAGTTCTCCCAGGGTACGATCGACTGCTCCATCAAGCGGTTCATATCCTCGCCTGCGTGCTCCATGCAGATCGGTATCGATAAGATCAATGGAGCTAAGGCAGTCGAACAGGCACTAAAGGAGCGGCTCGGAATCGACAAGGACATATTCAAGAAGGTCGTGTTCGTTCCTCAGACGGAGGTGACATCAATCCTGTTCGACGACGAGCAGAACAAGCGCGAGCGTGCGTTCCAGAAGATCGCCGGTCTTGGTGACACCGAGAAGATGTATAACGTGCTCGGCGGTATCCTGACCAAGTACGACCATCCCGACAACTACGACACGCTCCTTGACGACGCCGAGCGTAACCTTGCCGCCACGAAGGAACGCTGCGAAGGCTTGAAGGCCAAAGTGACCGAAATGAAGGACACTTTGGCCAAGATGCCAACGAAGAAGGATATGATGGACCTTCTAGCGCAGATCCAGACGGATATCGCCAACGAGCGCCAGCGCCTCAACGATGCCAAGCAGCTTGACGTCGCTAGGGTGGAGCTTGAGAAGGCGAAGGAAATGCTAAAGAAGCTGGAGGACTATCCTCACAGCGAGAAGTCGGTCGAGGAACTGTCGGTCGAGCACGAGAAGCTGCACAGGGCCGTCGAGCAGGTAGAGAAATATCTTTCGATCAAGCGCAAGATCGAAGAGGTCGGAAAGCAGCTCGATGTTGCAAAGGCGCTTCCGGCCATTCCAGAGGAAAGCATCGCGAAATACGAAGCCGAGTATAACGAAGCTCGCGAGAAGCTGGCCGCTCTGTCAAACAGGATGATTACTTTGGATAACTATATCAAGATAGTCCAGGGAAGCGGAAACTGTCCTGTCTGTGGCACGGTCCTGTCGTTCAATCTTGCGGAGAAGCTGCAGAAGGAGAGATCCGACGCGTCCAACGAGTATACCAAGATCCAGAACGGGATGCCGGTCAATAACTTCGCAATGCTTCGCCAGAATCTGGCAGCCAAGGAGCGCAACGTCTCCATCATCGAGACGACTCTGAAAGGCTATGAGAATCAGAAGGTCGAGATCGAGACGAAGATGCCTGCCGTGGTCAACAGCAATATCGAAAAAGGCCGCAAGATGCTTCAGGACATCGCGAACGCGCTGTCCGTTCGTCGTGGCTGGGACAACGAGAAGGCGAAGGCCGAGAAGGCCGTCGTGGCATGCACTACGTCGATCGAGCACTATGAGAAGAGCGTTGGCGACCTGGACGACAAGACAACTGTCCAGATGTCAATCGACGAGCTTACGAAGCAAGCAGCCGAGCTGTCCGACGGTATATCCAGGTTCGATCAACTGTCCGCAGAGATCGCTGCTCTAGACGGCGCAATCACGACAACAGACGAGCAGATCAAGGCTTCCGAGCAGTATATTGCAGATCTAAAGATCAAGAAGGACGGGTCGACCGAGCTTCGCAGGAAAATCAACGTGCTGTCGCAGGTTCGGCAGGCGCTGCACTATTCCGCGATTCCGCGCACCTTGTCCCAGAAGATCGTCAGGAAGCTCACAGCCGAGGTGAACAACTATCTGGAGCTGTTCTCGGCTCCGTTCACGGTAGAGCCAGAAAAGGAAGGAATCGGCTTCCTGTGCCGTTTCAACGACGGCAGGGTTATGCCTAACGACCTCGCCAGAGCCGAAGTCCTATCTGGAGGACAGAAGGTGCAGCTGGCCGTCGCATTCCGGTTCTCTACCTACGAAATGTTCGCATCGAAGCTCGGGCTGCTGGTTCTGGACGAACCGACAGCCTATCTTGACGAGCAAACGATAAACAAGTTCGGCGGCGTCCTGAAAAAGATCATGGATGTCGCAAAGACAATGAACGTTCAAGTGCTCTGCGCCACTCACCATTCCCAGGTTAGTGCGCAGGCGGATCAAATCATCCAACTCTAGCCAATGTTCGTAAACTTCGACAAACCGGCCGACAACACGGCCAAGATGGATGCACTGTACACGGACGTCGGTTTTCATGTCCACAAGGGTATGGTCGATCTAGACTCCCGCAAGCCGATCTTCGCCTTGCCGGACACCTGCATCACCCAGGCGGACAGAACAGCGTTCTATGCCGGATATACCTTCGGCGTCGCTCTCAAGAAGGAGAACTCCAGCCAGTTCGACGATACCGAGATCGCCTATCGTTATATCAAGGACTTCATTCCGATGGTCAAGAGCATCGTGGACCGTGCAGTCAACGACAAGCGCAACGGACTGACCGAAGAACAGGCAAAGAAGCTGCTGGAGGGGATCTATCGTGTCTCCGGCATGGAGCATCCGTTCGACGACAGCCAGTCTGGAAAGAAATTCCTTGCAAACGACGCCAAGCTCGCGTTCGTCGGAGATATCGAGACGCAGGTTCCGGCAAACAAGGATGTTCCTACCTACGGCTATATCATGTTCCACTGCATTCCTCGCCTTGGAGTACCGTTCAATATCCAGGCTATCGCCACGTTCCAGTCCACCGAGCGCCCGCAGGTTCCGATCAGCGGATATACGTGCGACACCAAGGTGTTCGACATCACGATCAACGACTCTACGTCCGAGGTCGAGGACAACGCGCCTGACAGCCTGTACAAGTCGACGTACTTCGGCGAGCGATGCGTCAAGCAGACCTGGCCGGAGAACGACAACAGCGTATTCGTAAAGCTGCTCGGGTGTCTGTGCGATTCTTGCCGCAAGGAGGTTGCAAGCCTGCAGAAGAACAAGGACTTCAAGAAGAACTACCATCCATGCTTCTTCGGCAACGAGTTCCTTGATCCGTCCGACAGGTTCTGCTTCGACACGGAGCGAATGAACTTGCTGTGCCGGTGGCTGTTCTATCCGATGCATCGGTCCAAGGCGCTCAAGCATCGCCCGAAATGAGGAACTTCTACATTTCCGACCTGCACCTAGGGCACGCAAACATAATCCTGTACGACAATCGTCCGTTCAAGTCGGTCGACGAGATGGACGAAAAGCTGGTCGAGAACTGGAACGCGGTCGTTACCGACGAGGATGTCGTCTATCATATCGGCGACTTCTCGTGGGACAAGTATGAGAAGTGGGTTGACCAGATCCGGCGGCTCAACGGCCGGATCTTCTTCATCAAGGGCAACCACGACCGCGAAAACTATCTCAACCAGCTATTGAACGACAGGCGTGTCAAGGACAAGGTCGTCGGGTGGGAGAACTACAAGGAGATCTCGGACGCGGGCAAGATGGTGGTGATGAGCCACTATTACATGACATCGCACAACGGGATGTTCCGTGGAAGCAAGCACCTGTACGGCCACGTCCACTGCTCGTTCGACTACAAGGTATGCCTGAAGATGCAGGAGACGATAGAATCGCTGTACAGGATCAAGCCGGCCGCATACAATGTCGGATGCATGGTTCCGTACATGTCCTACACACCAAGAACTCTCGACGAGATAGAGGCTGGATACGACGCTCTCAACCGGCAGCAGCTGGTATGGACAAGGCTGCAGGGCATACAGAACGTCGACGTCAAGCTTCTGAATCTAGTAAAGGATGAAACGCCAGATGAGTCAAAGGATGAAGATTGAACTGCCTCTGGCCACTCCGATGATGCTGTGTGTCGTATTCATCGTGCTTAAGCTGGCCAAGGTGGTGGATTGGGACTGGGTATGGGTTCTGTGTCCGATGTGGATCCCGGTCGCTCTACTGATGGTAATAATGCTGATTGGTGCCTGCCTGACTATGGTCATTGCCATGATGGACATCATATCGATTCATAGATCAAAGCGATGGTAGAGGTCACGTTGAAGGATGGTCTGCTCGAGATAATCAGACCGCCAGGATTCCTTGAAAAGGAGCTCAGCTACAACAAGGCCGAGTTCAACGTGCGTACTCGCAAGATGCAGTTCCAGAAGGAACAGCTGTTCTCCGAGCTGGTAGTAAACGGCGAAAGAGTGTTCACGACGATGCCTGGATTCGCGCACAGGGTCATAGACGGCCTGAGAAGCGCAGGATTCCAGTTCGAGTTCAAGGACCTCAGAACTCCGTTCCCCGAACCTGATTACGCGAAAGCGATAGAAGGCGCAAGAGACTACCAGATAGAGATTATCTATAACATGCTCGCGTCCAAGGGAGGAGTACTCGAATCCGCGACAGGTAGCGGAAAGTCGTTTATGTCGGCGGCTATTATAAAGGCGTTCGATCCAGAACAATGGAAATTGCGAGGAACTCCGTTGAGCGTTTTTGCGTGTCCGTCGAAGGACATCAACCGCAAGAATGCCGAAGAGCTTGCAAGATTCATAACAGGAAGGGATGTCGGATGCATAATGTCCGGCACGTCCAAGTGGTCCGATGACATCATCTGCATCACGTTGGACAGTCTGCACCTGCTGGATCCTGACGACGTCGGGCTTCTTATCGTGGACGAGATGCACACGTCTGCAGCAGACTCAAGAGCCGAGGCTTTGTCAAAGTTCATGAAGGCTATGCGTTATGGCGTTTCTGCAACTCCAGAGGGCCGATCAGACGGAAGAGACATCGTCTCGGAAGGTCTGCTAGGGCCTGTTGTTGTAAGAAGGACATATGCCGACATGGTCAGGGCAGGGGCCTTGGTTCCAATAGAGGTCTACTGGCTTCCACTGCCGGAGCCGTCGATCGGGCTCGACAGATACATGCGCTACAAGCTGCGCGAGAAGAAGGTCGAGTACGCACTGGAGGAAAACACAAATCTGAGCCAGATGATATCGGACATTCTGAGATCTCAGAAGAAGGACATCCAGACATTGTGCATGGCCCAGCACATCGAGCAGATATCCAACATACATCAGCTCTGTGACGAGGACGTCAAATACATGCACGCGGATACGTCGTTCAGGAGAACCGGCAGGAACGGAGAGTCGTACCAAGTGACATATCCTACTGTCGGGCCGGTGTCGGCAGCACAGCGCAAGCAGGCTTATAACGACTTCAGGGATCGCAAGATCATGAAGATCATAGCCTCTGGAGCCTGGTCGACCGGTGTAGATTTTCCTGGACTTGACGTAGTGATCAACTCGTACGGAGCCTCGTCAGACATCCTGACCAAGCAGGTGTCCGGCAGAGCTTCCAGAAGAACAGATGGTAAGGACGTCGCATATCTAGTTGAGTTTTGGCCTGCCTGGGACGTTCAGGACATGAACGATCCAAGAAGCAAGCCAGGACCTAATCTAAGAGCGGCGCAAGCTAGAAAGAGGTCGTACAAGGAACTCGGATTCGTACAACAATGGGTGCAGCAATTGACGGAATTGCCGTTCCTGGACAAGGAATTGGTAAAGACGACTGCAACATGGAAGGCGCGCCCGACGACTCCGTTGGAACGCCTCCTCTGACCGACCTGGCGATACAGGACAAACTGCTCCGCATAGACCTTGCCGCCAGAAAGGCATTCGACTCGTTTTATTTCGAGCAACACAACATGTCCAGGTCCGGCATCGGAAAGATGTATGAGGAACACCGGAACTGGAAGAGCTTTCTTGCAATCGGTAAGATTTGCGATGAACACGGCTGGGATCCTGGAGACTATGTAAGTACGGTATTCAGGTCCATAGCTTCCAACGGGGGCATCGTGCTGCCAGGCAATCTGACTACGTCCAGCGCGATAGCGCACTACGCCAAGGAAAAACAGCGTTCTGCAATAGACCCAGAGGATGCGTGGAACGCGTCCGAAAGGATCGTTACAGAGCTTGTATTGAACGGAAGAACGGAGAAGCAAGTACTTGCAAATCCAATGATTTCGTTGCCTGCGTGGTTCAGGGTCGTGTATCCAGAGGAGTTGGACCGTGACTTGCTTGAGCGCTATGGAGAGCGAGCAAGGGCAGAATTGTTTGCTGGACAAGAGGTACTAGAATTTGCTAGGGTCAAGAACAGCCGGACGGTTGAAACCCTACTCTCCATCTGGGGAGACCAACCGACCGATAACCACCAACCTAGCCGATGCTGAACGTAGAGTTCGACAGAAGGTTCCAGACAAACCTTCTATATGCGCTTCTTGCGGACAAGGAGTTCTTCAAGGACGTATCGGGAAAGCTGAGATCAACTGATTTCGGCACTGATGCGCTCAGGCTGATATTCGAGGTTGCCGACAAGCACTACAAGAAGTTCAACCAGATGATAACCCCCGAGATCCTGCAGATGGAGGCGATCGGGGCTGTAAATGGAACGACGGATACCTATAGGAACAGCGTAGCTGAACAGGACTACTCCGATTTCGCGGACGTCCTGTGCGGAGCATGCAATGCGCTTCAGAATCCGTCTACGGCAAATTCGAATTATTTCAGAGACCCGAAGAAGCTGAACCGGTTCGTAAAGACCGTCAGATTCATGGCAGCTGACGCCAAGGGTCTAGATGCTGACAGCTATGCCGAGGAGATAAACCAGATCCAGGCCGACGTGGCGTCCATGAACGCCGATGGATTCCAGTTTACGGATCCTACGGAATTCTCTGAGGTGTTCGGGGAGTCGGAGTATCTGTACGGCACCGGACTTCAGAGCATAGACATACCGCTTGGCGGCGGCATGGACATAGGACAGTATGGGATCCTTGTGGCGCCGTCTGGCGTCGGAAAGTCCATAGGCATGCTGAATTTCGCCATGAACAACGCCCTTATGGGTCGCCACAGCCTTACTATGACACTGGAGAATCCTGAGTCCATGGTCGTTTCTCGACTGAATGCGATGATGTCGTTCATCGACGCGCGCAATCTCAAGAAGAGAAATCTCGACCTGTGGCCCAAGAAGATGCTTGAAAACTACAGGTGGTGCGCCAAGAAGTGTCCACTGTGGAATAATATCAGCATTCTCGACTTCTCTGGCGCGAGCAAGTATCAGAAGATGCAGCACATCGAGCCTACCCTGGACGTTATCGAATCATCCATATCGTATTGGAAGGAAAGCAAGATGAAGCAGGGAATACCAGAGGATCGCTGTTCGTTCGTATATGTGGACTGGATCGAATCGATCACGAACGACTTTCATAGCGTTAGAAACGCCCAGAGGACCGACAACGAGGCAGGACTGCTCAAGAAGATATCCAGGGAGTTGTCCGCTATCGCCAGAAGGACCCGGACGATCATATGGACCGCCTGCCAGGTAAAGCAAGGGTCCGAGGAGAAGAACGTGCTCGTCCGCAAGGATATAGCGCATTCTTCGCACGTGATCGATTATTGCGACATCTGCATCGCTCTTGCCCTTAAGGACGCCGGAAAGATAAAATATATGAGCAACACCGGCAAGAAGGCCTCTGAGATGCCGGAGCTGAGCAGATTCATGAACGTGTCGTTCCTGAAGTGCCGAGACGCCGAAGCCATCAACACATACAGGACGTTCTACCAAGGGCCGTCCTTGCGCATGTGGGACAAGCGCGACGACATGCTGGACGCGATGAAGCTGCTAGACGACGAAGGAATTGAGAAGTTCTACCAGATGATGACCGGAGAGGAAACGAATGTCCCAGTCAAGCCAGAGGCTCCAGCAGCTTCTTGAGGACAAGTTCGGACCTGTCAGGAAAAGCAGCGGTAGAAACGGTCTGGAACTGTTGACGACGTGCCCGAAATGCGGGCACGAGTACAAGATGTCGGTAAATGCCAACATGGGTATCTGGCATTGCTGGCACTGTGGTGAGGGAGGCCGCATAGGCAACCTTATTCGTGAGGCCAGGAATATGGTATTCAGGCCTGTTGAGAAGGAAGAGAAGAAACCGATAGTCCAGACGGATCCTGGCGAACTGATACCGCTGCACGCGCTGCCTTCAGGTCACCAGGCGATCCTGTACCTGAAGCAACGCGGGTTCGATCCGGGAGAGCTGGAGCGCATGTTCGGAGTATGCTATTGCCGGGAAGGAAAGCCGTATGCAGGAGGATTGTTCAACACGTCCAACACCATAGTACTTCCATTGTACGACGAAGGAAAGGTGGTAGGATGGCAATCCAGGCTGCTGTACAATCCCGACAAGCTGAGCGATGATGAATGCGCGGCCTTCGGATTCGAGAAGAAGCCAAGTGGCAAGTACAGGAGACCTCCGAAGTATTTCACGTCTCCGGGTGTTGAAAAGGGAAAACTGCTGTTCAACAAGGACTGGGCGGTGCATTCTGACGTCGTTGTCGTTACCGAGGGTGCCTTCGATGCCATGGCCGTTGGGCTGTGCGGAGTGGCTACTTTCGGAAAGAACGTCAGCGACGGCCAGATATCGATGCTGTCCAGGTGGCGTCTTGTCATTCTCCTGTTGGACCCTGACGCGGCTGACGAACAGACAAAGCTAGCCGCAAGATTTCCCACTACTACGCTGGTAGTTCCAGTGTCCCTGAAGGGATACAAGGACGCCGGAGAATGTCCAAGGCCTGAAATATGGAGGCAGATAGAGGACACAGTAAATTCAAACAAGTACCTGGCAAACAGCGGTCTCACGTTGAGCTCGTTCAATTGCCTGGTAGAGCTGAAGGATGGAAATGGCTAGTTTTGACAGAATGATAATGCACCCAAACATGGCGACGGCCGAGGTGCACAGAGCGTGCCCAATGTGTGGAAAGAAGCAGATGCTTGTCTGTTCGACAGACCAGGCTAATGCTATCAGAGACTACTGCAGCGGTAAGAACCACAAGTTGATCCAGGAAATCCTGCCAGTGGATCAGTTCACGCCAACCGAGCGCGAGATGATCCAGACAGGTCTTTGCGACGACTGCTATGATCGCGCGTGCTCCAGCTTCTAACGGCTTACAGGAATACCTCGTGTGGTTCGACCACTATACACGGACCACGAATGCCGGCGGCATTAACGAGATGCATCCAAACTGGATCGGAGTGAAATTGTCTCTGATCGCCCGTATCGAGGAATGTGGCTGGCTTAACGAGCAGATGCAGAAGGACAAAATCAAAGTCCTACGCAGAAAGCTTGATTACAGAGGCGATGCTGGCGAAGAGCAGTGGTGGGAGTGGAGAGGGGTTATAAAAAGATTCTATGAGATCTCTCTGGAGAACAACGTCTCGTATGTTATCAGCAACAAGACAAGGGAAGAGATCATCCACTTGATGGAGAAATCAGGGATAACGCAACACGCAATCTACGACTACGAAAATGAGAACGGTTAGAAGAGGCGTCTTCGAGACGAATTCCAGCTCGACCCACGCGATCGCCTGGAATCTCGCGGAGACATACAAGAAGATCGACAGGGCGGATGTCCTGGACCTTGATGACTGGGATTCCGTTGTAATGGACAAGCAGGGGGACGACTGGTATCTGCGAATCAGAAAGCTAGGCGGAAAGATGCGTACGACGAAGTATTCGCTCGACGCAAAGCTCCGGTACATATTCGGCATCATAGGCCAGGGGCTCACGAACCGTTATACAGGAGACTATCTGATCGACGTCGAGAAGATGAAGAAGCACAAGGCGTACAAGGATTTCGTGAATGACCTCACGAAGGAGTTCAAGAAGCTCGGCTTCAACCTCAAGGATATCGTGTTCGGAGAACGTTCCGACCTATGGGAGGTGGAGGATCTTCTTGGATCTAGTTATGACAACGACAATATCATGCTCAAGTGCATCACTGTAAAGAACGACGACGGAAAAATCATAGAGGATCCTAGTGCAAAGAGGGTTATTCTGTACGAGCGGATCGACAAAGGCAAGCTTGTCGTGTCCGACCTTGATCACGAAGTGTGTGACTGGGCAAGGGATGCCTGGGACGAGCACAAGAGCCTCACGTCGTGCTTCGGCGGCTGGCGTCCTATAGACATCGTCATCCGCAAGACACTTGGAATCTCATACTGGAGGAACGGCTGATGGACGAGGAGAGATACATTCTCGAGATTTTCAGAAAGCGCAGCAAGAAGAGCAATCCCGCCTGCATCTACGAGCAGCTTCGCAGGTCCAAGGCCAAAGACTTCTGGATCGGAGACCTGTCGCTGGACATGGATGACGGATGGGCGATATCGCTGCCTGACAAGATCAAGACGGCGTTGGCGCTGTATGCGAACGACTGCAAGACAAGCCTGTTCGGATACAGCAACTATGAGCATCTGTTCCATGCTACTCCTGCCGAGCTTATGCAGTTCGTCGACTTCAAGACGCTGTTCGACAAGATCAACGAGTCGCTTGCTATCGCGCACAAGGATGGAAAGGACGTGCCGCTCAGGAGAGTAGTCCTCGGGCGCGCGCAGTTTCCGGCTTGCGCCATGGGCAAGGCCGACTCCAACGGAAACCAGATTTGGAATCCAAAGTGGCATGACGGACACGACGAGCCTGAAATCCGCAAGATTATACGCCAGAGCAATCTGGTGTACGTCGGACCGGAGGCCAGGACCGAGTATTTCGAGATTATGAACGCGTCCGTCGATGAAATGATAACCCTAATCTTCAACACGCAGATCGAATTCATGATCCATGCTGAGAAGGACTGGAGCTACGAATAATGGGAGACAGAGCAGTAATCGGATTGAATGACTGCGATACCGGTATCTACGTCCACTGGAACGGAGATCCAGCCACGGTGCTTGGCTATATTGGGGCCGCAAAGGCGCTTGGCTATCGCGACCCGGAAGACGATCCAGAATACGCGGTGGCAAGACTGTGCGGACTTATTGCGTTCGACCTCGGACTTGCCAAGGACAGCGGAATCGGAGTCGGTGACCTGAAGCACCTCGACACCGACAATGGCGACAACGGAACCTATATCGTCGGTGCCAACTGGGAGGTGGTCAAATGGTACGGCAGCGGAAGCGGAAAGCTTCCGTTCGACGAGCAGACCGTCATCGCCGCCGAGCGCAAGACCGCCATGCTGGTTCATCGCGTCAAGGAGCTTGAAAAGCTATGACGCACGAGTATCAGAACGGAAACTACAAGGTTTCCATAGACGATACTGACGGAACGAAGATCCGCGATTCCGGGGAAGAGCCTGTTTTCATTGCCGACTTCCCTGAGTCGATCGATCTGAACATCACCGACGCGTGCGGCGTCGGCTGTCCGTTCTGCTATCGCAATTGCACTCCTGCAGGAAAGCACGCAAGCTATGAGGACGTGCGTGCAGTCGTGGATACGATGATGCCGTGGACCGAGGTCGCGCTTGGCGGAGGATCTCCGATCGAGCATCCAGACCTCGATCGCATCCTGGACCTGTGCTCGGACAACGAACTGCTGGCCAACATAACGGTCCACTGGACGCACTTCCTGAAGTACCACGATCGCCTGATGAAGTACGTCAACGACAAGAAGCTGTTCGGAATCGGAGTGTCGATCGATCACTTCGATGCGGAGATCGTCGAAAAGATGACGGACAACACGGTTCTTCACCTGATCGCAGGAATCGTTCCTCCGAAGGCTGTCGTGGAGTATGCGACGAGCGGAGCGAAGATCCTGCTGCTTGGCTACAAGAACATGGGCCGTGCAAAGAAGGACGAGATCCCGGACATGTCCACGCTCAAGGAAGTCGTCAGGCACATCGTCACAGGTAAGTTGCCATGCAAGGTCCTGTCTTTCGACAATCTGGCCCTCAACCAGCTCGGCGTCAAGGACATGATGGAGCCGCAGGCATGGCTGTCAATGTATATGGGCGACGATGGAGTGGACGGTACCATGACTTCTGCGTCGATGTACGTCGATGCCGTGGCGCATGCCTATGCACGCAATTCGCTTACGGACGTTCTCACGTTCTATGATCCGACCAAACCGGTCTCCGTCACGGCAATGTACAGGTCGCTGCGATGAAGGCTGGCGACGTCGTAGGCTCGTTCCACTCCAAGGACGTCGTTGTAACAACGGGCGTAGTGGAGTGGAGCGAGGTGTACGGTACTGTGGCCGGGAAGGCGAAGCAGTCGATCAAGCTTAAGGGTCTGTCCGATCTAATATCGACATGTCTCAGTATAAACAGGGACATAAAGAAAGGGCAGACCGTAAGCGCGTACACGGTAAGCGGAAACCACGAAAGAATCATTCTCGGGTGCGTAGTCGTAGGAGGTCCAGAAGGCCTTAAGGAGTACGAGCCTCCAAAGGCCCCGGATACTCCGGTTATAGATAGAAGAAAGTTTCGCGGTACGATAACGTCGTGCAACATTCGTACCAGATATGGAACGAAGCGCCAGTGGATACGCGCCTGGACCGGGCAGATGTTCATAACGCGAAAGTATATAAATCAAGACATCGAGCCTGGCGACGAGGTTGAGTTCGAGTGGTTCTGGAACAAGAACTGCAAATCTTTCGGAGACATCGAGTACTGCACGCTGTGCAGCGACATAACGATAATAAGAAAGCATGAAAACAACTAGACGAGGCGTATTTGAGACGAATTCGTCGTCGACGCACGTGCTGGCCCTGTACAACGGTGACAAGCACTTCGTGCTGAACGACATGTACTTCAAGGAGGCGTATACGCATGTCAGAAAGTATAATAACTTCGAGATCGATGATTTCGACATGCCGAACGAGATATATTCGTTCTACGACAAGGTTCGCGTGCTGCTTGCCACGGCAGCGGACAGCTTCTGGGACAAGTACGGCAAGTGGTACGACAACTGGTACATGCCCGAGCAGGTGTTCGGAGACTATCCGTTTTCCATGTTTCCTGTGATCGAGCTGGCGGTCAGGAACGTCATGGCGCGCCACGGCTACGAGGTTTCTGGTATAATCCCGAGCCACATCAGGATGCTGTACAACGAGCCCAAGGACAGCATCAGCAAGGATCCACCAGAGCAGATACAGCTCATCCACACCAACTGCTGGATTCGGACAGACTTCCTCGACAAGTTCAATCTGCGCGAGCGGGAGAACATCGAGAGATTCCTGGAAGATCCCCGTTCGTACATCATCGAGCTTGACGGACAGTCCGAGTATGATGGAAAGTTCCTGCCGGAATCCAACAAGTTCGAGGATCACTGGGGAAAGATATTCGAAGAAAACGTAGCGAAGGTACTGACAGGCGATGATCAAAATTGAAAACACGAGTGTTTACGGACTCAAGGAGGCCTTGCGCGCAATGCGCAACCCGTTGAATTCGTGGCACTTGTCAGATTCGAAAAACGAAGACGGAGTTTTCACTCCAGGCAAGAAGGACCTTGAGCTTGCAATGAAGCTTGCACAGGCCGGAGACGACCACGGCAAGCTGACTCGCATGATCGTTGTGTATGCCGATATCACAGCACCGATGTATTGGTGGAAAGAGGCAGATACCTACAAAATAGGCACAGTAAGGAACAGCTGCTCGACCATGCACACGCTGTTGAAGAAGCCATTTACTATCGACGACTTCAGCAGGGACGGCACGTCATACGGCTATCGTTATTTCAGGGACATGATCGACGAGCTGAACCTCATGCGAGACCTGTGTCTGAAGGAGGACCTTCCAGACCTTAAGGAGTCGATGTGGCGAGACATCGTCCAGATGCTGCCATCTTCGTACAACCAGAAGGCGACATGGATGGGCAACTATCAGGTGCTGCATCACATGTACGAGGCGAGAAAGACTCACAAGCTGTCTGAGTGGCACACCTTCTGTGACTGGGTGAAGCAGCTCCCGTACTACAACAAACTCTACGGAGAAGAACATGAAAACAACTAGGCATGGCGTGTTTGAAACAAACTCCTCGTCTACGCATGCGATAGCGATTCTTTCGGATGCGGACTTCAAGAAACTGAAGGAAGACAGGAATCTATGGTACCACAAGGACCACGGAATCAAGACGAAGGAAGAGGCGATAAAGCTGCTTCCAGACTACTTTAAGGACGACATCGAGCACGGGGCCGTATGGCCGCTGTGCAGCGAAGGCTGGTTCAATATGGATGCGTGGTATGAGGACCTTGAGCAGGATGAGCACGAGTATACTTCTGAACACGGCGATAAGATTCACATACTCTGCGCATACGGATACGAATAATGAAAGTAGAACGCCACAACGTCTTTGAAACGAATTCGTCGTCGATGCACAGCCTTTCCATCAAGGGCTATCATCCGAGGAAGCAGTGGCCAGACGACTACTTCAGAGACATCAAGATCAAGAACAACGTTCTCAAGGTCAAGCCTGTCGTCATATTGAACAAGGAGACGAAGATCACCGGATTCGGAGAAAAGGTCGCGTATCTCATCCAAGCCGCGATGGACAGGTTCATGTACAAGCAGGAGAAGTACGATGATGACGTCACGGATTATATAGACGAGTTTAAACGTACGCGCGAATTCCGCATGATCGAGAACAGCGCAAACAGCGTTCTGTCGAGAGCCGGCAAGCTCGATCGCGACTTGAAAAGCGAGAAGGGCTGGACAAAGATATTCAAAGAGCCGTCCGGCCCTCTGTACAAGTGGGCTCACATAGACGCAGCCAGCGCGTTCAACCGCAAGAACAAGAAGCTGTATCTGTCAGTGGACTTCGATATCGGTGTTCCGTTCGACGACATGACGGAACGGCTGTCGGCGTACGATCTTCTCGACAATCCTAATGTCGTGATTTCGGTTTTACCGCAATAGGAGAAAAACAATGCCAAAAGTGAAAAGAGAAGGCGTGTTCGAGACAAATTCGTCCTCGACGCACGCAGTGTCTGTTTCGCCGCGCAAGATCAGCCGCAAGGAGTATTTCAAACTTAGCGGCTGCATCAGGCGTGGCAAGATCAGATTCAACTTTGACAGGGCTGACTGGAACTACGGTCCAGACACGTTCTACGACAAGCTGCAGTATCTTACCGTACTCAGGATCGCAAACAAGTTCGGTTGCTGGGAGCCGGATCTTCGTCCAGGCGACGTCGAGAACGACCCGGACATGAAGATGTGGGAGGAGCAAGTCTGCAGCCTGCTCGAGGACGAAGGAGTCCATGTCGACGGATTCGACTATTCCGAGTGCTATGAGTGGGATGGCGAGGACGAGGATATGGATCCTGAGGACAAGCCCGAGGTAACCAAGGACACGCCGTATACGAAGAAGGCGCATATGGTGTTCGAGATCGACCACCAGGTCGTAGAGGATGGCCCTGACACTGTTGGGGATCACGTGATCGACTATCGCCTTCGTCAGCCAGGCTCATGGGACTATGACGAGTCGAAGAAGGACGAGCCTCGTCTATGCATTTGCAAGAATGCAGAGAAGCTGTCTGACATCGACATCCTGTTCAGCCCGAACATCGATATCTGGTACGGCTGGGATTCGTATCCGTGGGCAGACGATTATGAGACGAATCCGTGCCATGTGAAAGCGGAGCTTCCAGATGGCGAAGATTCCAAAGATTGACGACAGACCACACCGCTTCCAAGGAGACAGGCTCCAGATAGGAAGCAGGATGTGGGTAAACGGGCGCGGCCCGGCGCATGCCAGGTGCATGATCGTCGGGTCCGCTCCGACCCACAACGAGGTCGTTCACGGCAAGGTGTTCCTGCAGAAGGCTCCTAACGGCGACGTGTACAACTCGCAGGCTGACTTTCTGTATGAACACCTTGGGCTGATAGGCTTCCCGAAAGGATGCACGTATTATACGAATGTGCTCAAGTACTCGCTGAAGAAAGGCGAGAAGCCAAAGGCCGACATGACGAAGGAGTGCTCGCTGTTCCTTGAAGAGGAGATAGCGGAAGTAGATCCTGAGATCATAATCTGCCTGGGGGCGTATCCTTTCGAGAACATGTACGGAGCCAAGGGCTATTTCGACATATCCAGAGGCGAGCTAATAGACAAGGAAATAGCTGGAAAGACAAGAAAGCTTCTAGGTGTGTTCAGCCTCGACCAGGTCGAGAAGCATCCAGAATATGACGATGCGTTCCATCGCGACCTGAAGGAGGCGATAAACTATCTCGACGGGACGCCAAGGAAGGTGCCGGAAGTCGATGTAATGTACTTCACGTCGGCAGACGAGATAAAGGCGTTCCGCGAAATTCTGTTCGAAAACCAGAAGAACGTTCCTCTGTTCCTTGACTCGGAGTGGGGCGGAAAGAACTGGCAGGATCCGAACCGCTATTTCAGGACGATCCAGTTTTCGTATGCCAGGGACAAGGCCGTTGTCGTGCAGCTGACCCACGAGGGAGGCAGGCACGTCTCGTGCTACAACAAGATGCTCGACGAGCTGAAGCTGCTGCTGGAAGACGAGCGCGTCGACATCGTAGGCCACAACATCATAGCGGACGCGGAATGGCTTTTGTCGTACGGAATCGACATACGTCCGCGGATCTTCTACGATACGATGCTGGCCGAATTCATCTTGAAGAACATCGGCCCGTTCGGTCTCGACGACCTGTCCATGAAATATACCGATTTCGGTAGGTATTGCATAGCATCGGACAAGTGGGCCAAAGAGCACAAGGCGGACGTAGACAGCAACGGCTATGGAAACATGCCTGACGAAATACTGCTGCCGTATGGTGCGTATGACGTCTGTGTCCTTGATCGAATCATGGAGAAGCAGCTGCCGTTGCTGCAGGAGAGAGGCGCGCTAGACCCAAGAGGAGTGAAAGGCGAGTATCCGTCGCTGTTCCACACGACTATGGCCACGGCCTTGTCGGTGATGGAGATGGAGATCACTGGCCTCCCGTTCGACGAGGAAAGATTCAAGGAACTTGTCGATGCGTATCAGAATATCCGCGCAGACGCCCTCGGAAAGCTGACTACAGCCTGCGCCAACCTCGGAATGCCTGACATCAACGTAAACAGCTCTGCACACATCAGGACGTTGCTGTTCGACAAGTGCGGACTTACACCTATAAAGGCTACGAACAAGAAGTCGTGGGCAGACGCCATGGCGAACATGGCCATGGATGACGACAGCGGATCTGTGCAGGCGTCCACCGACAAGGATTCCCTGACGATGCTTGAATTCGCCCATCCGATAGTAGGGCTGCTTCTGAGATATCGCAGGGTGTCGAAGCCGTGCGATCTGTTCCAGATGCCGGACGAACACGGAAAAGGCGGACTGAAGAGCTATGTATGGCCGGATGGCAGGATCCATACGAGATATTCAATGCTTCTTGCCACGGGGAGGCTGTCGTCGTCTGATCCAAACGTCCAGAACTTTAGCAAGAAGGCCGACGCCGCAATGGCCGAGATCTTCGCGCCAGATCCACCGCCACCGTCGATGCGGTCGTTTGTAAAGCCGCCAGACGGATGGGTCATGATGGAAACGGATTATTCGACTGCCGAACTGCATGTCCTAGGAAACCTATCCGGTGATCCTAATCTGTTGAAGGCCTTGCACACCCTTGGAACAGACATGCACACAATGGTTGCCGTAGACTCGTTCCACCTGCATATGTTTGATCCAGACGGCAAGGAATGGACGATGGACGACATCTGCAAATATGCCTCGGAGCTTGGCTCAGATACCTGCGAAGAGTTCGAAAACTTCCAGAAGAGCCTTACATACAAGAACGAGCACGGGCTGTGCATGACCCACGCACAGATGAAGAACGGCCCGAGGCTTGCCGCAAAGACGACTAACTTTTCGATCATGTATGGAATCGGCGCGGCTGCACTGGCTATAAAAATAAAGTCGTCGACAAGAGACGAGAGGCCGTTGGATGTAATCACCGCAGAGATGCAGAACGTCCTTGACGCATGGAAGACACGCTCGTTCCCTGTCGCGTGGAACACTCTTGAGGAGTGGAAGCAGAGCGTGTACGAGAAAGGCTATATTGAGAACGCCTGGGGAATGCGAAAGTGGACGCCTGTCAGGCCTGGCGAACGGAATGCGGCATACGAACGCGAAAGTGCGAACTACAGCATCCAGTCGCTTGTGTCAGGCACGATACAGATAGCAACCGAGAGACTGCTTAACAGAAGAAAGGAGCTTGGGCTTAGATTCAAGCTCCAGAACCAGATCCACGATGCATTGATGCTCGAGGTGCCGATCGATGAAATCGACGTTACCAAGGAAGCGATGCACTGGGCTATGTCAGAGATAGACATCCCGATATATAAGACGGGAAGAACATTCAGACTTGACTCCGACACGGATATATACACGCGTTGGGGAGAGAAAATGAAACACTAGATACAGGAAACAGAAAATGACCAAGATGGGACTGACCAAGGAACAGTTGAAACTGGTTCAGGAATTTAAGGACACAGACGAGTACAAGCAGCTGCAGTACAAGTATATCGCCATTCGTTCGAGCGGCAAGCGCGCAAGCATCAAGGACAAGCTTATCGAGCTTGCCAAGAAGTTCGTCGACAAGTACAAGGACAAGCTTCCGAAGCTGGCGTACGAGATCCTGGTTAAGAAGTTTGCCAGGCGCTTCCAGGACTACATGGAGGACGTGGCCAAGCCTATTCTCGTGCAGGCGAAGGCCAATCCTACAGCGACCACGTGCGAGGAGCGTTCGTTCAGAAGCGTCAGGATGGTGTCAGATGCTCTGAACGGAACGACAAGGACATTGTCGGAGATCGCCCTCGAGAACATATCGCTTTCTCTGGCGAAGATGGCCAACTCGCTCGCGAACATCGAGACTATGTTCAAGGATGCCATGTTCGTCAAGGAGGGAGACCTCATCGACCGCAAGACCAAGAAGCCCAAGCATGTCGGCTGGAGCTGGCTGCACAGCATCCAGTCCGAGCTTGCGCAGCTCCGCGGGCTTACGGCTGACAAGAAGGACGACGAGGAGTATGCTCCTGCCAAGGCTCCTGCGCCTCCACAGTACGTTCCGGTGCCATACCAGCTTCCGTATCCTCCGCCTCCGTGGTCTGTGCAGCCGGACAAGCCGTGGTGGCAGCAGCCCGAGAGTCCTTCATATCCGACGATCACCTGCCGTAACTCTGCTGATACCAATCCTACCAGCAAGCAATAATGGCCACCGGTGTCCAAGCCTTGCTGGATGACGCAAAGACATTCCAGCAGATGATGGCCATGGACGGCGAGATCAAGCTAGGTGACCCTGAAGACGAATGCAGTATGATTGGATCCGAGAATGGATACCGCGGTTCCAAGTACGTCGTAACGGTCACAGGCAAGGACCAGCATCCGTTTATAATCGGATGCTTCAGAAGCCACTCCAGCGCTCTTGCGTTGATGCGCGAGGAGTACGAGCGAATAAAGGATCACGCCGAGTTCGTTGGCGACACGAAGAAGAATGCAGAGGACAGAAACCGTCCGACCTGGAGAAGTCTCGAGGTCGAAAACTTCATCGACAAGGAGACTGGCGCAAGATATGACATAATTGCGTCTACGTTGTGCGAGCCTCCTGATGAGTATGCAACCACCGCTATCGTCGAGGTGAAGGACGGTATTCCTACCATGGTCAACCAGTTCAAGTACAACATGCAGGTACGCGAAGAAATGGTCAAGCGGTGGAACGAGACGCAAAAAGACAAGACAGGGCAGTCTTATACAAGGGTGCCTGGAAATGGTGGAGCCATAACAAGCATAACAATGAAGGACGGAACGAAGTACTACGTTACGCCCGCAACCCACAAGAACTAAATGGACACACTCGAAACCCTGACGACCGAAATCGTCAAACTGGCCGACGACAATGTTCGCCAGGCCGTCGGAAACATCCTCGTGCAGGTCGGCAAGGACCTGTCGGATCTCGGTGCAAAGTATCTTGCCGCTCCAAAGCGTAGAGGCCGCAAGCCCAAGGCCGAGACGCCCGTGGAGGAACAGCCGAAGAAGAGACGCGGACGCAAGCCAAAGGCGGAAGCGCCTGCGGATGAGCAGCCGAAGAAGCGCCGTGGTCGCAAGCCGAAGGCTCAGGTCGAGGAGGCACAGCCCGCCGAGCCTGAAGTCAAGGCAGCCGGCAGAAAAGCCAAGACGCGCCAGTCGAAGTCAGTCTACGAAATGATGGAGCAGGACAATGCCTAGCATCAAGGCCACTCCTGAGATCGCGGCTGCTCTGACAAAGTATATCGATCTGCGACAGCAGAAGAAGCGCATCGAGGACCAGATGGTCGAACCTAGGAAGACCATCGAACAGTTCATGGGCAACAACGATACGCTGCTGTCTACAGACGGGTTGAACAAGATCGCGTCATGGGCATACAACAAGCCCAAGACAGTGATCGATCTGAACGGAGTCGTCGAGGAGCTGCGAGCTATGTATCAGATTCCTGACGACGTCATCGCTCACGTCAAGAACGAGTACACGATCCAGGAGCCCGGAGCGAGAAAATTCTGCGTGTAAGAAGTTACATTTTCTAATTGAATTTTATAAAAGGCTGTGCTATACTGTGTCCCGTTACCGACGACACATTCTGCCACAGTCATAGTTAAAAACAGGTGGAATAATGACCCTTTGCCCGTCGGCCAGTAACCGGCGGGTTTTTTCTGGAGCTAGAGCTGAAAGGAGTACCAATGAACAACAGCACATAAAACAGAAAGCAACAGAAATGGCAACATTCGAAGAGTCACTGACATACGCGCAGGAAAATATGAGTACCAATCCCCAGTCGGATCGCAGGCGCACATACAAGGAAGGCGTTCGCGTCCTGTACATGAGGGAGAACAAGAACAAGGGAATCAAGAAGATAACCTTCAAGCTTCTTCCCGCGTTCGATCCTGCGAATCCCGACACCCGCACGTCCTATACTCCATCCATAACCCCTGACGGACACATCGCGCAATTTGCGGCTATCATGTTCTCCGTCAAGTTCGCCGGGCGCGGCGATTACAAGCAGCGCCGCGAGCTGGTCTCAAGGAAGACCGAGGGACCCAACGCGACATGTCCTCTCAGCATCCTGATGAACTTTATCGACCAGAACAAGGATGACTGGGGATATCTTACGATGGACCAGGGCAAGTATGGAACGCCTGGATTCGTCAGGGCAGCTCTGCCTCCAATCGCTCCTGCGATGCTGGCGAACGTGCTCGACATGTACGATCTTGGATCCGGTGTCAGGGTAGGAGAATTTTCAAAGTCGGCGTTCATGTCACTCATGAATCGCAAGAACGGTCTCATGTTCCAGCGCAACGACAGCGTCCCGCAGGAGCTGCTCGCGCAGAACTACATGTATCAATATTCCAAGGGAGACCTGACCGATCCGAACAACGGGTTGGTTCTCGTTTGCGAGAGGGGCACCGACAAGAAGGGATTCAGCGGTTATGAGCTTTCCGTGGCAACCGGTCCAGACGGCAATCCATGGAGGGCGCAGCTGACTCAGGATCAGATGGCCCAGCGGTACAACATGGCCGACGTGGGATCCATCGTAAACATTCCGACAGAGCAGGAACTGGTCGACGAACTGGTGGACATGCTCCGCCAGCGCTCTCCGAAGGGGTATCACGAATATGCGCTCCTGAAGATGGCTTTCAACGACTACGGATGGGTCGTTCCAGATCCTCCGGCAGCTCCTGCCGCAACAAGCAACATCAGCCTTGCAAGCACTCCTGCCAATACCGTCACATATCCTGTGAACGTTCCTCCGCAGCCAGAGAACACCAACGCGTTCAAGCCTGGTGTGGCCGCTCCGATGGCGGCGACTGTCGCAGTGGAGAAGATGGCGGAACAGCCCGTGGCACAACCGATTCCTGCCGCGCCGATTCCTGCCTTCGTTCCGAAGCAGCAGCCGCAGACGGCATTTCCTCCGTCTCCTGGCTTTGCCGGGGTTCCCGGAGAGACGAAGCCTCTCTCCAGGGAAGAGATCATGGCACGCCTCCGCAAGTAGGAGGTAGGCCATGAGTCCAAGAAAGAAGGAGCTGCCTGTATCCAAGATGCAGGCGCTGATACAAAGGCTCTCAGAGAACAACACGGGCATCGAGACCGCTTCCGATATGATGAAGAATGTGCGGTACCTCGATTTCTGCGACCCTAAGACAGGCCTGCCGACCATCTCCCAGGAGTGGTTCATAGGGGCCAGAGGGTTCATAGCGGGACGTGTGACCCAGCTGAGAGCGACTTATTCGAAGGGCAAGTCTTCGTACATGTATCTTCAGTACGGAGCGGCCCAGAAGAAGAGCAATGCATTCTGCTTCCATATCGAGACCGAGGGAGCGCCAATGCCTGCGGATCGCGTCGTGATGATCGGCGCGAATCCGAACGAGCTGCTGCAGGTGGAGAGCAATTCGCTTGACGACGCGCTGTCGCAAGTGGACACGCTCATCTGCGAGATACGCGGCGGCTTCGGCGGCATGGTAGGCGAGCTCGGCAGAAGCATAAAGACGAAATTCACAGAGCCGGTCGACAAGGATTGCGAGTGTCCCATTCTAATAGGAATAGACTCGCTGTCGGCATTGGCATCCGAGAAGGAAGCGGAGCAGGACGTCATCGACGTCGGAAAGGTCACTGGAATAGGCAGCACCGCGAGAGCGATGAGAAAGTTCTTCTCCTCGCGCGTGCAGCGGTTCAGGACGACGCAGACGGCCCTGTTCCTTACAACTCAGGAGACGGTGAAGATCGAGACTGGAATGGCGGCGATGGCCGGGCCGAAGAAGACGTCGATTGCCGCGGAGGCGATCGGCATCTACAGCACCTTCGGCATCGATTTCGGCAACGCATCCAGGTGGTATGACAAGGCGAAGGGCCAGGAACTGGGAGACGTATTGCATCTGTCCACGTTCAAGAACAAGTGGAGCCCGCGCTACCGCAGCATCGATCTGTATCTGTCCAACACGGACGGTTTCGACATGATTCACACGGATGCCGATTTTCTGTTGAATTCGGCCAATTCGCCGTTCAAGTCGAAGACGCACGCGTTGCTTGACGCAAACGGACAACCGTACGAGTGCTACAAGCATTCACACGGAATAACGTGTACTGCTCTGCGCGACAAGACTCAGCCGTCGTTCGCCAACGAGGAGGAGTTCGTGCGTGCGTTCTATGACAACGAAGACCTGCTTATGTCATGCAGGGAGAAGATGCGAATCCGCGGATTCGGCCATTCCTGGGAGAAGTCTTATGAGGGACCTCCTGACCTGGACGAACAGGAACAGGAGGATACGAAGCCAAAGCGCAAGACGAAGGATTTCATGCGCGAGGACTTCGACCAGGACGAATGATACACAATGCCCCCTCCCGTAAAACGGAGGGGGCCTTTTTAAAGGAGCTAGAGATAGATGCACGATGCAATCCCGGAAGGTCTCTTCGAGACGAAGAAGATCGTCGAGACTGCCGCGATGAAAAACATCAGAAAGGTCAGGAAGATACTGACCAACCCGATGAACTCCAGGTATTTCTCGACGACGTGCCCGTGGGGGCAGAGCTCGGCGTGGAATACCGTGGAAAGGGCGGATGGAAAGGTCGGACTTATGCATGTGTCGCCGACGGCCGAGTTCTACAAGGCTGCCACCTGCCCGCTGTGCCTGACAGACTACGCTACGTTCTACGTCATGGACGACAAGGAGGACATCATCCCTCTAGGAATGCCTTACAAGGGCATAGAGCGGCTGGACAACGTTCTTAAGCACGTGTACAACGCGCATATAGTAGGGCGTGACAGCAAGGGAAACAAGGTGCCGCCGATGAGCCATGACGCGATGACGTACATCTACGGAATCTGCGACGCGCAGTACTGTGGAAGGCATCCAGACGTGCTTGACTTCTTCCGAGACAACATAGACTGCGAGATATCATATTACAACGAGGAAGAGGATCGAAAGCACAAGCTGGTAGTATTTCCAGTCGTAATATCTCCCGACACGTGGAAGCACAGCGAAGTCAAGGCGTTCAATATGTGCAAGTCATCCAGGATAGACGACAGATCCAGAGAGGTCAAGAAGGATGAGGCCGTAACAGGAATCGTAGTATCAGACATTCCGCAGGCTGTCGACGCTACCGATCGCGAGGGCGCTTTCGTCCACGCGATCAGAAAGCTCGAGCCTAAAAGAGGCACATCGGTGTACACGTATAAGACGTACGTCGACAGCCTTGACAATCTCGGGCTCGATAAGTGGTGGTATGTTGATGCGATGGCGAACTTCTCCGGAAGGTATCTGTCGCAGAGGCTATCGGCCTGGCTTGATCGCGACATGTACACGTATGCTGTCGGCATAAGGAAGGATACGACTGCCAAGTTCAAGCCGATAGATTGCGGCAAGTTCATCGATAGGATCTCGATCAAGCACATGTTCGACACGTATGCAAAGCGAGACGAATTCAAATTCTTCCTCTATTCCAGCGAATTCGCAAAGCTTGCCCGCGACAATGGAGCGGAGAAGTATTATGCACAGGAGTACGTGTCGGCGATATCGCCGTTCAGTCTTGCAGAACTCGAAGTACTAAGCTGCGTAGTCTAATGGAACACACAATGCTTTTTGCGGCCGATCTGCATCTTGGCGACAGGATGTACGGCCTTAAGGACAGAGAAGAGGACTTCTATTCGGCCGCGTCGGTTGTATTCGACAAGGCCAACTATCACGCCGTTGACGCCGTCGTTCTTGCCGGAGACATATTCGACATAAGCAGACCGCAGGCCAAGGCAGTTGCAACTCTGAAGGACGGAGTCGACACATGCAACGCGCCTGTGTTCGGGATCGAGGGAAACCACGATCGCGTGGGCACTGGAGAGTGGCTGTATGTGTGCGGCGTAACGCCTCTGGGCCAGCAGGACTATGATTCGTCTCTCGGTGTGTACGGCATCGACTATCTGAAGCCGTCGCTTCTTCTCGAGAAGCTGGAGGAGGTGGCGCTCATGTGCGAGAACGAGAATCTGCGCATACCGGTGCTTGTTCTTCATTGCGGATTTGCCGAGATGGGCGATCCGTTCGCCGCCGAGCTGACGTTCGAGAACGTCATGCCTTTCCTGAAGCGAATGAAGACCCACACCGTGCTGGTCGGCCACATCCACCAGCACATGCGCAAGGACGTTGAGTATGACGGGCACAGGGTTACATTCCTGCAGCCAGGCTCCACGGAAGTTGGATCGTTGAACGAGGAGAAGGACAAGAAGGTATTCCTTGTCCAGTTCAACGACGCAGAGCTTATGGCTTGCGAAGACATCCCCATACCGACGCGGAAGTTCAACGAGATCAGGATCGACACCAAGGAGGACTATGCGAAGTTCCTTGGGGACTTCGACAATGACAAGGATATCCAGTACTCGATGAACATCGTTCGCGTGAGGAACGATATTGACGGCGCAATCGCCGGAATCGAACAGTCGATGAAGAAGATCGGTGCCCTGGTCCGGCTCATCCCGTACGGTGATGAATTCACCGTCGAAGAGATTGACCGGGACAACCAGATCGTGTCGCTTGAGTCTGTGGTCGAGGATTATTTCGAGAAGGGAACGGACGTCTACGAGCTGCTGCTGGAGATGCTCCACAACCCTGAGAAGACAAGCGAAATAGCTGAAACATTCATGAACAACGAGCAACAGAAGAAACAGTCATGAGCAAAATCTCGAAACATCTGAACAGCGTATACGACTCCCTCGGAAAGCGCCAGAAGCGCAATATGAAGGAGTCCATGAACGGCCAGGTTCTACAGGCCAACGAGGACGGATTCACAGACGTCTGCACAATGCAGGAAGCAGCACGGCTCGCAGGCCTGTCGTACGCCCAGCTATACGGATATGTGAAGGCTGGCGTCGTCAGGCGCGTGATGCTGCCCGGACGCACGTATGCGGTCGGAGTCAACATCGAGGACGTGCGCAAGCTCGTCGTGTCCCTCGGAACAACCATCGACCTGTCTGAGGCGGCCAAGCGGCTCGGAGTGGCGTACAATGCTGCCTCCGTGCTCCTGAGCAAGGGAAGGCTCGCTGCCGCCAAGGTGGACGGGTATGGAAGGAAGCGTGTCACTATCGAGTCTCTCGAGAGGGAGATCGAATTCAGGGGAGGAAAGCGCGGACCCGCTCTTGCGGCCGCGGTTCGCCACAACAAGAACGAGCGTCCTGCGGACGAGCTTATCGAAGCACTCGCGGCAGGTCTGCGCAAACAGCTCGAAGAACGTCGCGCTAAGCGCGAACAGGAGAACGACTAATGAGGATCGAAATCAACGTCACTGTCACGGACGGAAAGTATGGTCACGATTCAGTAACCGTAAGCGTTCCTGCCGGGATCTCTCGCAAGGACCCGAAGGAGAAGCCGTCGGCTGACGCCCTGAAGAACAACACGTCGCTCAGGGGTCTCATCGAAGACACCGAGCAGAATCTGATCGACGCGATCCAGGAGTATACAGAAAAGATCCTGGGTAGGGTGGCGACAGACGACGGCGTGCCGGACGCTGAATGAACATATATATCAGCGTAACTCGTGAACCGGCCGAGCCACGGGGGCACCTCACCCCCGTGGCCGCCGTGCATGTCGGAATACCGCACGGGAATGAACTTGGCGTGAGAACGTTCAAGGGAGAGACTCTGTGGGAGGACCTGCACGCCGACCTGACAAGGATCTGCGGAGCTCAGCAGGCCAGAAACATGCCTACCAGGCCTATAGTGCCGACTGGCTGGGAAGCCGGCCTTCAGTTCGGCATCATCATGGTCAACTTCTTCAGAAAGGGTCTGTCGTTCTATAGGTACATGCAGCCTACTACGAAGAAGTGGCAGGACGCTATGGTCTGCGACATCTCCAGGATATTCACACAGTGCGCCTGGATAAAGGATGTCACAGTCGAGGAAAAGGACGCATTCGAGTTCATGGGTCTTGGAGACAAGTACTATTCCGAAAACGACAGATACGAATGCGTCATGTCGGGAGATCCGGTATGCGAGCAGGGAATCTGCCAGTACATGGAAGGACTGCGCAATATATACAGCCAGTACGCTAATTTGAACTACGCAACGGAGATTGCAAATGCCTGAAGAAGCACCTAAAATCCAGAGAACGCCTGCCGAGCTGAAGGACAGGATCGCGGAACTGAACCGCCAGATCCTATCCACCAAGTCGGCGAAGAAGGCGGCCATGCAGCAGTATAACGATACTCTGAAGGGACTCCAGGAAGAACTGGAAGGAACCTTGGAGCAGCTGCCGGTCGAAGAAAAGAAAGCCAAGGAAAAGTAAATCAAACCCATCTGTCTTGCTAGAGCTGGAGCTGGCCTGGAAACAGGAGGCAGTACAAATGAAAAGCAAAACAGATGGAATCGGACAAGAGATACATTTGCGCAGACTGTGCAGAGGCGAACGGCATCGAGATCGATGTCGAAAAGCCGTATATGAATCACATCTGCGAACTGTGCGGAGATGGAAAGAAGGACCTCTACGAGGTTGACGCGGATCAGCTGAATCCTGTTCAACAAGCGGAGGAGCAGCCGGTCGAGGAGATGAAATAATGCTCCGGCTGGCGTGCGACCGAAAGGTCAGATTCTACCCGACGCACGAAAACAGTTATGGTCTTAATGCCGGGCCTCCATGCCTTGGAGGTACATGTCCCGGCTGCACGAAGGAGAAGGGAGGGTGCTTCCATATCCCGGAAGGAAAGAAGAATCCGACCTGCTATGCCTTCTGCCTGGCCAAGTGCTTCAAGGGAGCCGGAAAGGTGCTGGACGACAACACCAAGAAGCTCCAAGGAACGCAGGCCGACATACGCAAGGAGCTAGTCGAGACGATCGAGGACTTCGAAGCCAAGACGAAAGCCTGGGCCAAGAAGAACGGAAAGAACTACGAGGACTACGCATATTTCAGGCTGCACTGGTCTGGCGATGTATTCAACATAGAGTACGCCAAGGCTCTCGTGTCCGCCATGAAGAAGTTTCCTCACATAAAGTTCTGGACGTACACTAGATCGTTCGAATATGCCGACATACTGATGAAGGCTCCTAATCTCATACTGTACCTGTCTGCAGACCATTGCAACTGGAAGCAGGCATGGAAGACGTTCGTCGACAAGAAAATGTACCAGAGTCCCAAGTACAAGATAGCCTACATGGGCAAGGAGCTCGAGGACTACACGAACAAGATCGACGACTTGAAGAGGACTACAAAGGACAAGGACGTGTTGACGTGGCTGGACAAGACGCGTATAACATGCTGTCCTGTCGACGCTGGAAGGATGAACCTCGAAGGAGGCTGCTCCAAGTGCCGACAGTGTATAACCGAAGGCAACCAACTTCTCTTCTTCAAGTGCTGATGGAACAGGAACAGAAACAACTTCCTCCCGCGCTATGCTCGTGGTGTGGAAAGCCTCTTCTCGGTGAAATAGCCAGGCCTGGAGACAGGCCGGGCTGGTGCCACGACTGCAGTACGAAGTACGGCGACGTAGCCGTCATCGTATGCAGGAACTGCGGACATCTGATTGGCGGAATACTGCCAGGTCCGCACGACAGTGGATATGTAATCAAGAAGAACGAGGTTCTGCACACGAGAGAATGCCCGAAGTGCCATCCGGGCATAATGAAGTGCGAGGTTGAAGAATTCGCAAAGGCGATGAAGGAGAAATATGAGCACCCCTGAACCTGATGCGTACCGCCTGTCGGAAAAGCCAAAGCCGTACGGCGAGTGCGCGGGTAAACTGCAGCTGTGTTCGCTGTGCCGTGAACTGTATACAGATGAGCGAATACTGGACAGCAACGGACTCTGCCCGGAGTGCAAGGGCAAGATCAGGAGATTGGTCGACGAAAGACTGAGATCTCTTGGAATGAAGATACCGGATGTCGTAAGAATATGTTCTGATCTGTCCAAGACGCTGGAGGCATACAAGAATTCCGGGGTTCCTGCAGACGCCGTAGACAAGTACAAGCAATGGGTCGCGGACAAGGCATGGGAGCTCCTACACTACAAGGAAGACCTGGAAGACGCGGTCGTCGAGGCGTACAGGAAGAACAGCGTTCTGCCTGTCGTGTATCTGCTGGACGAGCATCCCGATTTGCAAGATGGCTGATCCGCGAGAGACTTGGCTGAAGAGGCGAAAGTTCTACAAGGACAACGTAACCTCGGCAACCATGAAAGCCGACGACCAGGCCGCGAGACATATAATCCGCGGCCTAGGTTATACGGCAAACGCGTTCTGGCAGGTTGAGCGGGCGCTTAGCATCGACATAGACTACGACGCGCCAGTTATACAGCACGTCAGACAGATACTTGACGTCGTTTCGCACGGGGCGTTCACCCCTGGAGATGGAACACCGTCTGATCTTACGCTAGACATACGAGAGGCCAAAAACGGAAGGAAATGGGTCGAAGACAACATTGACGACCTCGCGGAAGAGGCCGTTACACATGGCATAGGATCGATCGTGATAGTTAGAGAGGACGATCCGAAGCACCTGTGTGCATATGTCTTCATCCACGACAATCCTACCGTTCCGGTGTGGATTCTGCAGCCGGGGGCTATGCTTCTCGACAAAAAGGCAGAGATGCAGATCTGGGTCAGGCCTGTAAGGCCGCTGTTCTATGACATGGCAAGGTACATGCAGTGGGAGCTGCCTGACATTGACGAATCATATCAATCTCCAAAAGAGGAGGCACCATATGTCCCTGTCGGTATCGACTGATGGACTTACAAGAGTTAGACAGATCGATCGAGATTCCGAGACGAAGAAGATATCGGCAGCAACCGGGATTATGCTGTCCTGCGGTATCGATAACGTCAACAAGACCGACTACATCATCGCGCTGTTCGACGACAAGCCATGCTACACGTCGTGCAAGCTGATACTACGCGACGGAAGAGGCTGGATCGGAACATACTATAGTGGCAGTTTTGGAATTAACCAGAAGTCCAGGGCCTGCAGGGCCCTTGGATATTGCTTGAAAAAGGCAGGCATAAAGATCGAAGGGCACCCGAGCCTGTTCGACAGCCATGCCGGATTCATAGCTATGAGATCAAATATCAAGGCTATACTGAAGAAGATGAGATACGAAGGAGAATACACGTCAGCGAACGTGTACTAAGAGGTAGACAATGGAGCTAGAAGCGCCTAAAAACAAAGTTCTGCGAGTCAGGACCTCCGAGGGTCGAATGGATTTCATCCATGGCGACAAGATCACCTCGGCTGGTCTGGTAAAGGAGAAGACGAAGTACGGTGACACCTGGGCTTTGGTCTTGAATTACCAGTCGCAGTTCTATACCAAGATCACAAATCAACGAGAGTTGCTTAGAACCATCAAGGCGTTGTATGGAGACTCCTCGCTGAAAGAGGCGGAGGAGCTTATGAACGTCAAGCTTGACGACATGCCCGCAGAGGCGTCGAGGGCGTAGCATGGATTGGCGAGAGTTCTTCCAGACAAGGAAGGATCAGGCCGCAAAGCTTCTTGCTGTCGATAAGAACAGCGAGGAGCCAGGGTATCCTTTCGACGACCCTGAGTATCCACATTCCGACAAAATAGACGAGATAGTAGACTCGTCGCTGCGGATGCGCTGGAAGAACTCCAAACCGGATGAGCTGGTATCCGCCGACCCGCTCGCTGAGAGCGGTTGCGGATGGCCTGCCGTCTGGGATGCGGCCATAGGGCTGCCCGCATCCAAGATGCGGGGAAACACGGCGTATCTGCTGAAGAACCTGCCGGTTCCAAGGCATATCAACGACACCTGGCAGAACAAGACGATGATCGACCTGAGCCACATAGGACGTGTGACGCCAGAGAGCGAGTACAGGCGGCCGAAAGGCGACTGGCTGTTGGATCTTGTGCTGGATCCAAAAGGCTGGAAGCTGCTTGAGCTGGCCCACATGCTCGCACACAGGGCGGAGGACGAGGAGCTTCTCGCAAGACGTCCAAGGCCATACACATACGGGCAGAACTGTTCTCTGTTCCACCTGTTCCTGTTCAAGGTATTCATGTGCAGGAAGTTCGGATTGCCGATTGACGTAAAGATATCGGGAAACGATCCGAGCACGAACGACATGTTCGACAGGTACAGGATAGTGGCATCGGTAGGCACACAGCTGAGGAATCCGGTTTTGAAGGTTGCCGCCAACGGAAAGGCGTGCATGGAGCCAGGCGCTCCGGTGTGCGTCGTCTGCGGGTCGGTTCACATTGAACCGACGCCGCACGCTGCGGCCACGGGTTCTGACAGGTGGCTGGAAATGAACAGATGGTCCTGCGAGCCTACGATTACGGCTTTTGCGGGATGGGAACTGGTTGACGTGGTTACGCACGCCCCGCTTCTTGTAGACGGAAAATATTCAAAGACCAAGTTTTATGCACTGACGCCTCCTGCTCTGCAGGAGTCTGACAAGTTCCACTTCTACATAGAATGCGCGGAAGAGAAATACGGAAAATGCGTGGCCGACAACTCCAGGTACTGGCTTGTAGACGACTATCTAGACTCGGAAGACTTCAAGAAGGCCCTGCTCGAATCGCCTCCTCTGCCATGCAAGAGGTGCTTCCAACTGAACATGCAGTCAGACGGCTCGCCGATGAAACCAAAGGTTGAGAAGCCTGACAAGCCTGCGAAGAAGGGAGAGACGCCCACAGTTGCACAGCAGGAGTGGGCCGAGTGGGAGGCCAAGATGGAGAAGATATTCGGGTTGGTCGATACAGCGACAAGGTTCATGGAGCTTAGAGAACAGGGAGCGCTAGACGCACGAAGGACGCGGAAGGCCAGGAAACACGCGTACAGCAAGAGGGTAAACAACCTCAGGCGCGCGAAGTTCCTTGCCGGAAGGGTCAAGAAGTTGCGAGACGGCGGATACCTGTCGAAGGCCGAAGAGCTCGAAGAAGAAATAAGGAAACTCGGAGATGCCAAAGGAAGCGTTTGACGTATGCAACTGCATCAAGGTGCCGTCCGACAGCTGGCAGCAGTGGAAGGCCAAGAACCTTAAGACCGTCAAGAAGGCCGGCAAGGAGTGCGTCGTATTCAATTCCGACGCAGCTCTCAACCACTTCAAGACTGCGAAGAACGGCAAGCCTACTCGCGTCGACGAGCAGGCGTGCATCGTTCGCTATTGCAGCAAGGACAGGATGGATCTCGAAGGCGCGTGTATAGCCGGAGACAGCCTTCCTGCAGGAGGTCTGATCAAGTTCTCGTATGCCGGACAGTATATTGGCTGCTACATCGGAAGCGCAGATATCGTGAACTTCGGAAAGTACGCTGGAGCTACCACGTGGTCCGAGAAGGACGGCGTGAAGCCAGGCGTCGCCGGGGAGCCTGACGACGCGAAGATTGACTTTGCATGTTCTGTATGGGGACTCGACACTAAGAAAGTGAAGGGCAATCTGTGAAAGATAAAAAGCCGGTCCTATGCAAGGATTGCAAGTACTGCTACGACCATGACTACTTCGCTGGCACTGGTCTGTGCAGGAAGCAGCTGGGTCCTTTCGGGAACAAGAACGTAACCGAGCTGGACGCACCCGCATGCGACCTGTTTGAAAGGAAAAAGGATGAGACAACACTGTGCACAGTGCACGATAAAGCACCTGTCGACGGCTCTTGTTCTTGAGAGCTACAGCAGAGGTCCGTTCGATGATTATTCGTTCGACATCTACGGAAACCTGCTGGAGGCCGCCGACGAGATAGTCGAGAAGAGCGAAACGCTGTCCTGCAACCTTCAGGTGTCTGCATATATGCGCTACATGCTTGAAGGCCCGTGCGACATACCGTACGAGAAATATCTTGACGTCGTCGAGCGAATGGCCAACGACACAAGCTGTGAGCTCGAGCCGGTAGATTTCATGGGAGAGCGGCTTGTCGCCATGAGCACGAACATGGAGTACCTTGCCTGGGCTCACCTGGCCCAGGCTTCTGTTCTTGCCGACGAGGTCTGGGGAGGCTACATGCACTACTGGACGCTCGTAGTCGGGCACCTCAACGCTGCGGCCATGTATGCCGGACGGAACAAGAACCACTACCTTGAAGGTATCATCAGGGAACACAGAATAAAGTACACGGAAGACCACGCATATTGCGTTCCGTTCTATGATCTGGCGATGTACTGCAAGTATCCGACAGCACATTGGCTGGAAAAGATCAAGAAAGGCTTGGAGCTGGACAAGGACGGAAACGTCGTCCTGTCCGGCGACACTCGGTCGTATTTCAACGACAAGATCGACAAGACCGAGAAGATCGAAGAACAAGAAAAGGAATAAACCAAAAAGGCAATTGGAGCTGATTGATGAAGCTGCCTGAAGAGGTAATCGAATACTGCAAGAAGAAACTCGTCATGCGATCCACCACTACGGGACGCGCGCACAACGGTGAGCGCTTCTCCCGCAGCATGGAGGAATACAACGAGTTCATCAAAGACGCCATAATCGACACCGCTACCGGAAGCCTGTATCGTCCGTCGTGCGGAGCGCTGTATGTCAAGGGAGACGGGAAGACGTATTTCGACGTCTATTCCCTTGTCGGATGCTCCGTGTTCACGGCGTACAAGGCGTACAGGCCTGGAAAGGCGCATCTCGTACTCGGAACCCGTAGATCGGCAGAGCTTCTGAGGAAGGAGAAGATTCGCGGAAAAGCAGAGGAAGTGTATGTCCCGTATAGTGATGAAATGATGATAGGCGTCAGGATATTCAAGGATCGCACGTTTGTGCCACTGTTCCTCGACAAGGACGAGAACGTGGTCACTCGCGTGTGGAATCCCGGAGAAACGACGAATAAATTCTATCCTGTCGAAGACGCGTTCAAGGACAAAAAGCTTCGCCGCAAGGGCAAGTGCAACGTTCCATCGTTCCTCAGCGAGTCGCCAGACATCAGGAAGGGCATCCTGTATGCGCTTGGGCGCGGATGCAGCACGTATTTCGATGACGCCACCATCAAGATCGTGAAGGAGATATTTCCGCCAAACGATCCGTATGTGGTTGAATTTGCAAGGAAAAGCGGAGGAGACAAGGGCTGTACGATCAAGACGAACGTGCATCTTGTCGAGCTGCTCGAATCCTCCCTAAGACTTAGGTCTGCATCCGCCGAGAACACGATCAAGGACATCCGCGAGATAGCCGCGGCAGAGTTCGAGAAGGCACGGTATATCCGCCGCCGTCTTTCATCACAGTTCGTCCTGCTGAGCAAGCACGACGACTGGATCATCGCGCTCATGCGGCACTATGCCATCCACAAGTACGACACGTATGCCGTAAACACGAAGACAGGCAAGCACTATGCTCTGAACAGCGACGGATCTCCGATGCCGTTCGTCATGTCCCGTCTCGACGGAAATCGCGTTCTGCTCAACGGCAAGGACGAGGACCTCGGCGATTCCCAGCTTTCCAAGATCATCAAGTCGAATCCTCCACAGATCGACCGACGCGAGGCCGAGATCGCAGGCGTGATTATCGTCAGCATGGATCCGTGCGTCCTGAACGCGATCAGCAAGAGCGGAGGAAACTACATCGAGCAGGCGCTTACACTCAATCTGAACAATATCGCCGGATGCCTGCTAAATCGCTCGATCACCACGATGGACAAGGCCGCGATCGACGCCAACAAGAAGCGAATGCTGGAGCGCTATACGAACGGAGGATGGTACAGCAGGACAGCCGGATTCGGCGACGCCATCTGGACCATCCTGTCCGACAGGACATCGCTTACAAAGGCGTTCGACCTCCCGATGGCGAAGATCAGACTTATCGAGGAACTTATCGACAAGAACACCAAGAAGGAAAGTCGCGGAAACGATGGCTGCTCCATTAGGATGAACGACGTGCTGTCGCTGTTCCAGGACGTGAACTATGCGTCGCTGGACGACGAGACGTTCAAGGGGGTGGTCAACATTTCGGCCGCTCGCGAAGGACGCAACGGAGGCGGAAGCCTCGCAGACGTCTGGAGGGAGCTGCCGGACAACATGAAGGCCGCTGGAAGCGGGCTCAACCTGCTTCGCAAGCTGTCCGCCTACGGAGAAGACTTCGGCACATACAAGGATTATCTGAGAATGCGGCGGGAGGTCGGAAACCTTCCCAACAACGCGCTCGACGAGGAGGCTTTCGAGCTGTTCCCGCAGAAGGAGCGCGTGGCCGCTCTTCACGACCGGCTGGTCAGGAAGAAGACCGAATTCGAGAACATGGGGCGCGCAGAGCGCCTGAAGGTCATGAATCAGGCCTATGAGAACGGACCGTACAAGAAGGCCAAGAAGGTTGATTGGGAAGGCGAGGAATCGGACAAGTATATAATCGTCGCCACCAAGAAGCTTGAAGAACTGGATGTCGAGTCTAATACTCTGCACCACTGCGTGTCGTCCTATAAGGATTCGGTCATGCAGGGGGTGGAGTATATCGTGTTCCTGCGGAAGAAAGACAATCCAGACGTTCCGTTCATAACAATGGACATCGATCCCTCGTGGAAGGTGCGCCAGATTCACGGAAAGTACAATTCCGACGTTGACAGCATGCCAGACGGAAAGGAGATCATGGATTTCCTCAATCGCTGGGCAGATGCCAAGCAGTTCATCAAGAAAGACTCTTTGAAGGGCCATTATGGCGCCCTCTGCCACATGTAGGATATGAGTGGCGTTTGTAAAACTCGAGTGATACAGAAAACAAAAACAACAAAGACAGGAAACCTGCCAATGAACAAGAAAGACGCGTCCAAGCTCAAGGACAACCTCAAGAAGATCGAAGAGAAGAAGAACGCCCCCGTTATCAAGGAGAAGGGCTTCCTCGACCTGTATGACCTCGTCGCGAACAAGAAGGTCTGCGCTGTCTATGATCAGAACGACAATATCATCGGCCTCAACGGCCTCATGTCCAACCCGACCGGCCTCCAGCACTCCAAGGTGGTCAACGGCCACATGACCGTCGGCCGCACCGAGAAGGAGCGCAAGGCCGACGAGAAGGCCCTCGCCAAGTTCCAGAAGCAGTACGGCAGCAAGCCGCTGCTCCGCTGGTTCGGCGCCATCGTCCAGCTGATCGAGGCGGACATCAAGCCCGACCGCGTCGACGACGTCAACGGCAAGCTCTACTACTATATCGTGAGCGAGGGCCGTGTCATCGACGAGGAAGGCAACGAGATCGTCAAGCTCGACAAGAAGAGCCGCCGTCTCTCGCCCGACCTCGTTCTCGACCGCCTCGCCGACAAGCTGGCGCTCGCCATCCGCTCCATCTGCCCCACCGCCTACGACACCGATCCCGAAGCGTGCGAGAAGCGCTGCTCCGAGGATACCGGGTGCGACGAGGAGGAAGAGGAGGAGGATGACTCCGATGAGGAGGACTCCGACGACGATGACGACGATTCCGACGAGGATTCCGACGAAGAGGACTGGTAGTCCTCTGTAGCAGACGAAAACACTGGCCGGGCTATATAACGCCCGGCCTTTATTTTCAAGCCATGGAAAAAGAATACACAGCGATCTTCGTGGATATCGTGATCGAGCTTGTGCAGGATCTTCCTCGTGAAGTTATAAAGCGTGTGTATGACGCTGCATACAAGGAAGACATTTCAGGCATCGACACATTCCGTGACTGGATCTACGACTGGGCTGGTGCGCTCGAGAGTTTCTATCGCCTTGAGGGTGACGACCCGTGCGCTTGGACTTACGACATCGTCGACACGTGCGAGTGCGTTGCAGACATGATGGCCTGCGCCACGCTGAAAGACGATTATTTCGAGTTCGACTTCTCGAGTACAGACAGCGGGCTTGCAGTTCCTACCAATGACGAGCTCAGGAAGGCTCTCGAGAAACGGCACAAGCACATGAAGAAGGAAAACGTGACGTACACGGAACTCCTGTACAACAAGCTAAAGAAAAAGAAGAAGAAATGAAAGTAATCGGTTTCACCTCCTGGAACGAGAGACACAAGGTCGATCGTTCCGAGGAAGCTAGGCTTGCTGTCATCGAATATTTGAAAGAGAACAAGCTCGCATACGGCGGGGTGTTCCACCAGCAGAAGTACGGTGTTCCGATGCTGGACAACAAGAAGGTGTACGCAGTCTCGATGCGCGATTGGGGACAGCTGATCGCGGACATGATAGACGACAGGGACAAGATGGCCTACTGCAAGTATGCGTGGGAATACTCCCTGGCGTCGCTTGGGAGCATACCGAGCCATTTCGAACAGAAGATCTACGACGCCATAGACGCCTACAGGATGGGCTACATGGACGTCGAGGAAAACAAACACAAACCGAAGAGAAAGAACTTCGACAGATTCAGGGATCTCGGGCCGAGCGCGGCAAGGGAGGCATTCATACTGGAATGCAAAAGCCCGAAGATGTTCGAAGTCTGGCTCTGGGAGGATGAACCAGATGAAGTGTAAGTTTTGCGGGCACGACATGAAGTTGGTCGAAACCGCCCTTGATCTAAGGTTTCATAGAGTAAGACGGTGGGACAGCGTATACTACAACTGCGAACACTGTGGAGCTCGTGGCCCGGAGGTGAAGAACATGTCTTTGCCCGAAGAACTGGCTGGACTTCGCGACGTCGAGGAGGAGAAGCGACTCGAGTATGCAAAGGACGTCTGCAACAGATTGACGCTCGGACAGATCGTAGAGATTCCAAAGCCACGAGAGGAGGACCAGCTGAAGGCTACGATTAAGGTTATGAATCAGAACATGTCCGTTCTGAAGGCGTGCAGTCTGCCGACCGCAGAGAAGTGGGCTGCCGATGCTAAAAGGGATCTCATAAACGCACAGGCTCCAGAAAACAGAAGGCTGCACAACTATTCGAGATACGCGCTTCTCGCAGACGCGTACAATGAAATGGCCCATGCCCACAAGGAACTGTTCTACAAGAAGAGCGAGTACGCAAAGTACAAGAAGCAGATGCGCGAGGCGCAACAGCAACTGCAGGAGCTCAAGGATGAAGCTGCGAAAAAGGAAGATGTGCAAAAACCTGAAGCGCCAGAACAGGCGAACGGGTAGGTCGGCGTTCAGGCTATACGTGTATGATCGCAACAAGAACTACAGAGAACAGAACGAGGTCGAGTACGAGAAGAAGACTCGGCAAGCACAGGAAAACAAAGGATGAAAGACATTCTGATAGTGGTCGACATGCAGAACGACTTCCTGACCGGCTCGCTTGGAAACAAGGAGTGCGCAGAGATCGTTCCGGCTGTCGCTAAGCTGATAGAGAGCCGTGACTGGCACCACGTGTTCGTTACCCTGGACACGCATCGCGAAAACTATCCGAACACTCTCGAAGGGCAGAAGCTGCCTATCCAGCACTGCATCTCCGACACCGAAGGCCATTTGAACGCCAGCGAGGTCGGAGCTGCGTTGTGGAGCGACAAGTTCGACGGGCCGGATTCGAACGATCCTCTCGGTCCTACGTACATCGAGAAATTCACGTTCGGTTCGCTCCGACTGCCTCTTGAAATCATGGAGTGGGCCAGGTATGCAAACGAGAATATAAAGGACACATGGATCCACATGTGCGGAGTGTGCACGTCGATCTGCGTGCTGACGAACGCGGCGATCCTGAGAACGTATTTCCCTGACACCAAGATCATCATTCACAAGGATGCCACTGCCGATACTTCGCCAGAGATGAAGGAACACGCCCTTAAGGTATTGGAGGCGATCCAGTGCGACATAGTTATCGACGACCTGCCGTTCTGAGATGGGACGGCGTTTCGACACGGAGAAGAGGGCAATCGCGATGGGAACAAAGAAGGTCTGGGTTGTGGTCGAGCTGTACTACAACACAGTTACAGGAGCAAGCGTGTTCACGGACAAGGAAAAAGCTGATAAATATGCGAAGGATATGACGCAACAGTGTATTGATAGCGGCACTTCAAACGTCAGGCACTTCGTGAAGGAATCCCTGCTTGTATAATTATAATGGGTATGCTATATTCGGGCCCAGACAACCACGCGAGAGAACTTAACAAGCGCCGTACGCCTCTTGGAATGAGCGGCCCATCGACTTGGGCGCAGCACCAATGTGGAAAGGCGGCGCGAGCAAAGGTGGCCGGCCACCTTACTCCAAAGTACACGGAGGGAAGTAGGTTCTGCAGACCTACAGCCGGTTAATCTTTACGGAGTGTAGCACAGTGGTAGTGCGCTTGCTTTGGGAGCAAGACGTCGTGCGTTCGAACCGCACCACTCCGACCAAGCCGATGTAGCTCAATGGCAGAGCAACGGTTTTGTAAACCGTGGGTTGTAGGTTCAACTCCTATCGTCGGCTCCATTTCAACCAAAACCAACCAACAATGAAACACTACGCAGTTACGTTCGAGTTCATGGAATTCGGACACAAGTGCAAGACCACCTGGGGAGGCTCGGCAAAGTCCAAGGAGGATGCCGAGAAGACCGCCAGAGACTGGTATGGTTTCGAGAAGGACAACATTCCCGTCCTTTCGTGCACTGTGAAGGAGCTCTGATGAACACGCTGATCAAAAAAGGCGAGCTGTCGATGTTTAACGGCTGGTTTCCTGCATCGGGAAAGAAGCTGCATGATGAACTATCGGACTGGCAGAAGAAGGTTGAGCTTTTAGCAACAGGCTCAGGCTCGCTTGGCGGTGTGTCCGAGAAGGAGGCGTTCGATGCGTTCTCCGGCGACTATATAGATGCGTCGGCCATGTACTCCATCTACTCGGCACTGTATCACAAGGTTCCGATCCAGAGGACTCTTACCCTGTCCGAGGACCTCGTTCCTAGATACATAACCATAGGCAAGGAGCGTCTGGACCTAGGAGAGTCGATCTCCATAGTCGACACATACAACAACCTGGTGGAGATTTTCGGTGGCAACATCTGGACTGCACTGTGGTCGAATGTCGACGACTCTTCCGCCAAGGACGTAGGTTCACAGGAGGAGGACGACACTCCTGACGAGGACGACTGGAACCCTGTCGAGAAACCGGCCGGAACGCACATTCTGTCGGATCGCAACTACACGCAGAGATATCGTCTGCTTGCCGCAACAAAGGGTGGCATATTCATCAAGATCGCCAACCATTGCGCGCTTATTCTGATGCAGCACGGCGACCCGGAGATAGCCAAGATCCTGAAGTGCATCAAGTTCTGCAAGCGCACGAAGCCCCGCAGCATGGAGTATATCGTGTCCATTCGAGGCGGATTCTCGAGCATGGATCTCCCTATTCGAGAGCAGAACATCGACATCAAGAAGCAGTACAACGACGATCTGCCAGACGAGGAGATACGTGAGCATCTCCAGTCGAACACATCTGGAATCGTTCTGCTTCACGGAACGCCAGGAACCGGTAAGACGTCGTACATAAGGCATCTTTCGCTTACGGTTCCTCGCAGATTCGTGTTCCTTGACAAGTCGATGTTCGGCGCTATGACCAACGCCGAGTTCATCGAGCTGCTATCCAAGAAGAAGAACGCTACATTCGTCCTCGAAGACTGCGAGGACGTGCTCAGGGACAGAACTGAATACAACGAGGCTATGTCGACTATCCTGAACCTGACAGACGGCATACTTGGAGACGGCTTCAATATCAAGTTCCTGTGCACGTTCAACTGCCCGCTCGACAAGATCGACTCGGCGTTGACGCGAAAAGGGAGATTGAAGCTGAAGTACGAGTTCAAGCCTCTGGACAAGGACAAGGCAAACACATTGCTCAAGGAGCTCGGCTCCGACAAGGTTGCCGAGAACGACATGACCCTTGCCGACATCTATGGGATCGACAAGGAGAACGGATTCAAGAAACCAACAGAAAAGCCCAGGATGGGATTCTAGTGAGCAAGATCACGAACGAATGGAACACGTTTCCGATCAAGACGGTTGTTGACGCAGAGCACCAGCTTATTCGCGTGCTGAATAACTTCAGGCATGGCATGCTGTGCCATACGAGACGGGTGCTCAGGGAGCTGGCAAGGATCGAGTCGAAGGCAAAGAGGCTGGATCACGCCGTCCTGGTCGGAATAATGTCTGACCTCAAGAAGCCTGACGTGATGAATTCCTATTGCGAAAGCATCACGGATGTGCATACTACTGGGGAGTTCAAGGACCTCGAGCCTATGATATACGTCACAGGCTTTTATCGTGGGGAACGGTTTAAGTTCTTCTTCGACGAGAACATGTTCACCGATACTGAAAACTGGTTCAAGAAGCACAAGAAGGAACTAGGGATCAAATGACTTTTGGAAAGTCCAGGCCCGTGCCACTAATCTGGCGCGCATCAGGGTCCAACCGATCGCAACAAGGACCGGCAGCTGCGATTGGTTCGAGCGGGACCCTTATAAGGTCAGGACTGTGGGTTCAAGTCCCACCCGGTCCACCGGTCGGGTAGCTCAATGGTTAGAGCGTCTGGTTTACACCCAGAAGGTTTTATGGGTTCGAGTCCCATCCCGACCACCAATCAATGGAGAGTTGGCTGAGAGGTTTAAGGCGGCGGTCTTGAAAACCGATGAACGCAAGTTCCGCAGGTTCGAATCCTGCACTCTCCGAAAAACTGCGCCTGTAGCTCAATTGGACAGAGCATCGGCCTTCTAAGCCGAGGGTTGTGGGTTCGATCCCCGCCAGGCGCGCCATCAACCAATCAAACCAACATGACAGACAACAAAGAGAAGCTTGCCAAGGTTCCTCTGAACCACAGGCACATCATGGCCATATCGCCAGGTCTGCTGTTCGCAGATACGTGCGATATGAAGTGGCCCAGAAAGAGCTGGGAGGATGCAGAGGCTGTCGCACAGAAACTTCGCGACACGCGTGAAGGCTATGTTGCTTTCCGCCGCTTCATATACGATCCTGCAAAAGGACAGCTGTTCCTTGACAAGGGATGGGTGTACTTCGAAGGAAAACTGCTGACGGGCAAGGATGTCGTCGATGGAAAGACAGAGTATAAGTGCAGCGACATCGCCAAGAATAACATAATCGACAACAAGATGAAGTTCGTCGTGTGGTTTCCTGAGACAGGAAAGCTGTATCCGTTCGAGAAGCACGACAGGTTCATCGGAAATGAATAGACATTATGTTGATGAACGCAAGCGATGCCAATAGGCAGACCAAGGAAAACATCGATGCCCTAAACCTGAGCAATTGCAACAAAGAGCTCTTGAAAGAGGTGGAGCACGAGGTCAACATGAGCGTTGCCGAATGCAGTTATCATGCAGACGTGTATGTGAGGGACAAGGACCACTTCTACGATGGCTACACCGAGGATGAGATAAAGTGCATCCTGACATACCTAAAGCAGAACCTCGGCTACAGGGCTGTTGCGGTGAGGACATATGATATGAAACCAAGCAACCACTGGCAAATCCGGATTGACTGGGAAGAGAGTGGTAAAGAAAGAAAAGACCAATGAAAAAGAAATCTAGCAAACAGAAGAAAAAGCAGAAGTGGAACAAGGCCAAGCAGACCAAACGAATGATGTTTTGCTGGGATTGCATGGCCCGCTACAGCCTAGTACTGTGGTCCGTCAAGGACCGCTGCCAGTCGAACAAGAAGGCCTTCAACGAGAAGACCAAGCTCACAAAGAAAGAGCTGGACATGGTTCTGGCCGCCGATCTTATGATCAAGCACTCTGACCTGTTCGGTCCAGACGACAAAGACTATCTCGAGGTCGGAAGCAACTGGGAAGACGAGCACGGTGATATTCAGCCGTCCGTTGCCACTGTTCGGGGTCTGTTCATGACCCTTGAGGCGTTGGCCGAAATGGCCGTAACTACGCCGTACTAGTGCTCTGCCACGGTAAAGGAGATAGAATGCTTAGCTGGAAAGAGAAGAAGATCAACGACCTTGAGTCGAATCCTCGCGACTGCTACTGGGCGGTCGGCAAGCTGTCCGAGACGGACGTAAGTCCGAGGCTGTATATCATAGTAGAGCAGCGGCCGTGCGACACCAAGGGGATGATCCAGTCCGACACTCCAGAGCTGTATGTTCTGTTCGAGGGGATCGGCGGCATTCCTGCAAACAGCAGGGAGGCCGTCCACTGGGAGAGGTTCGGAGACTGGGCGTTCCAGTCGAGAGGCACGTATGTCCATGCATACAAGACTCTTCAGGAAGCCAAGGAGCGGGCGGAGACGCAGCTCGACCACATTCGAGGGTTAATCAATGAATACTTCCACAAAGAATGAGTTCTGGAGCTGGAAGGAGTGGGAGGAGGATATACGCGACTTCTTCCGCAATCCTAGCAGCTGGATCGTTATGCTGTCCGGCCTTGTGATTGGACTGATACTCGGAATGACTGTCTGGAAATGATAAAGGTCTACCTTGCCGGGCCTATAGTCGCCCCAGAAGATGTCAAGCTCAAGATGTTCCTTGTAGAGCATCACTTCGATAATCTAATGTGCGCAGACGAGGACCGATGCGAAGTATTTGTTCCTAAGAAGCACAGAGTTCCCAACGAGTGGGGAATAACCCAGGAGATGTGGGGACAGTGCGTCTTTATGATGGACGTCAACGCGATAGACGACTGCGACTGGGTCGTTGCCTGCGACTTCGGCAGAGAGCACTGCGCTATCGGAACGGCCTGGGAATGCGGATATGCGTTCGCCAATAAAAAGAAGATCCTGATTATAACCATGCCAGACGTCAAGGAAACCTCCTTGATGATGGAGGGCTGCGCTTCAAACGTGATGACGTATGATGCGTTTATGGCCAACAACTATGCCAATGAGATCTTCATAGAGCGCGGAAGGATCAGAAATGGCAGGAAACTGACGTGAGCGAGTTCGAATGCGACCAGATGCTCTGCCAGGCCCTTGAGGCCGAGGCAGGCTTTGGTGACTGGACAGGGCTTGATCCGGAAGGATTGGGCCGGAGTGGCCGTGGAAGGTATCGCAGGAGGAACATAGGCTGGGACGGATCTGAATGGAACGAATACTACAAGGAGCCAGGACAGCTTTATGACGAGCAGCTTGAGTATGTTGCGCGGCGCAAGCGCGAGGCGGAGGAACGGCAGCGCAGGCTAGACGAGTATCTGAGGAAGTACTGTCGAAAGTGCAAGGGATATCTCGTAAACGTCGACGATATGTTCAGCTGGCTGGACCAAACGACTAACCAGTATGGAATAGTGTTCGACGTCGAGGTTGATCCGTTCGTCAATCCTGGGCTTGTTCTGACGTTCAAGACTCTAAGAAAGGGACACGAGTTCGTGGTCGAGATGCGAGAGGGGAACCTCAAGGTCGGAGACTGCGTCGAGTTCTGGTATCGTGGTGAGTTCCAGTACTGCTACAGCATGGTAACGCTTCCTGTGCGCTCCAAGTGGGAAGACGACGACATAAGAAGACTGGATCTAAGAAATGTGTAGAACTGTATACGAAGACGGCTACAATCCGACTCGCATCCTTTTCACCGGTGATACGAGCACGGACAGGGCCGATGACGAACAGGCTTATTTCGACCAGATGGACGAGATTATGGACAAATGGGAGACAGACTTCCTACAGAGGAACGGTCGACTGCCGACTGGCGAAGAGACTAACGCGAAGTACTTGGAACTGACCGGCAGACGTGTGGACGATGAGTGTTCCTCTGACGACTCGGATCTGCCGTTCTAGGAGAACCAAATGAAAGAAACTCTGGAAGGGCCTCTGTCTGAGGCCAGAAGGCTCGGTAGGGTCGGCCTATCAAAAGACCCTGCAAAGATTGTTGACATAGTCGGCAGGATCAAGTGCTGCCTTCGTAACGGAGGTGCGAACAAAGGAGTGCCTGACTCAGATATTCAGGAGGCCGCTGTAAACATATTTCTAGCGTCCACGCCCCTTTATGGAGTGCCGGACAGATGAAAACATTCCTGTCAATCATTGGTGGCATCGCTCTAGGTGCTGCCACTATCGCTATCGTGATAGCCATCTGCGGATACGTGTAATTCGTTAAACAAGCCGAAGTGGCGAAAGGGCAACCGCAGGGGTCTTAAAAACCCCTGGTCGTAAGACCTTGAGGGTTCGAATCCCTCCTTCGGCACAACCAACCAAAACACAATGATCACACCATCGCTGGTCTACTGGATCACAAGGCTTGAAGGAATCAATGCGCTGTTCGCCATCCTGCTCGCGTTCAGCATCGTTACAGCCATAGTTACAGGAGTCATATGCCTTATGGCCCTGACGGACGGCGGCGACAGCGAGCCCGAGTTCAAGTTATGCCTGAAGATCTGCAAGCGCGCAGGCTTCGTGGGCATTGTGGCGGCTATCGGAGTCATTATGCTGCCCACAACGAAGGAGGCCGCGGCAATAGTCGTTATCCCTAAGATCGCCAACTCGGAGACTGTGCAGGAGCTTGGCTCCAACTTCGTCCAGCTTGCCAACGACTGGCTGGTCGAGCTCAGGCCGAACAAGGACAAGGACAAGTAGATGCCGGACTGCTACAACGGAGTTCTCGTCGAAACACAGGACGAGTGGGCCGGTCGCGACAGGATGCCGCAGCAGACTCAGCGCGAGTCTGACATTGAGAACATTATAAGGCGTCTTGTGCGCGGTATAAACTGGGTAGAGAATCATCCTACCGTGCTTGTGGACACAGACCTGCTTGTCGCCGTGAACGGAGCTCCAGGGTGCGAAGGCTGTTACAACGACGCCTTGGACATAGTTTCAATGCTAGGAGAAAAAGCGTGAGTACAAAGAAAAAGAAAACGACCGAGCAGAGGCTTGCCGCGCTAGAGGCCGGTATGAGTAAGATCAATGACCGCCTTCTGCATATAACGAAAGCCATCGAGAAGATGGACACGCAGCCGGACGAAGCATATCTTGACGACAGATTTCCAAACACAAGGGAAGGCGTCATCGGCGATATCATAGAGAACTTCGACTTCAAGAGGATGTCCGACGTCATGGGCTATCTCGACTGGAAGTGGTGCGGCACGGACGAGCCTCCATCCGAGGACGTTCTAGTGGCAGAAGCAGAGAACCAGCTCAAGAAGGCGTTCAAGTATCTTGACGACAAGGAGTACGATCACTACGGTTATCGCGAGAACCATACCGGTTGCGGGGGCTTCGATATCTGGGTTTGTGAAAGCAAGGATGGCAAGCGTTGGGCCGATCTCAAGTTCGTCGTCGAGGACTGGCGTGTGGAGCCCGAAGACTGCAAGGAGGAATGACATGGCGTTCAAGTGCAAGAACATACTTGTCGTAGAATCCGCAAAAGACTTCTTCGATTATAGGAGGAAGCACAAGGAGACAGACTGGGGTCTTATCACCGATGCCAGGCACGCGCTCAGTCGCGAAGAGATCGAGAATCTCGACTATCCTGCCGTCGTCAAGCTTGCAGACTGCAGCGGAGGAATGGCCGGCTCAGACTTCGGCATGTGCTGCGAGTTCACGAATGAGGACCCTATAAAAGTCCTTCACGAACTTGCAGAAGAGTGTGATGAGAAGGCCGAAAAGTACACGCAGCGCGCCATGAGAATACGTGGATTCCTTAGTGGAATAGCCGTCTGGTCGAACGGCCGGTGGAACCGCAAGGTAGACCTCCGTCGATCGTTGTAGTATCATAATTTGCTTTCGCGCCCGTAGCTCAGTTGGTAGCAGCATTTGACTTTTAATCAAAGGGTCGGCGGTTCGAGTCCGCCCGGGCGCACATGCCGGTATGGCGGAAAGGCAGACGCAGGAGACTCAAAATCTCCCGGGAGAAATCCCATGAGGGTTCAAGTCCCCCTGCCGGCACCAGGAGACCAAAAATGAAAAAAGCACTGACGATACTACTTGCAATTCTTTCCATCGCGGCATCAGCTACGCAGATCATGTGGGTTGGAGCAGACGAAGGAATGAAAGTGCATCTAGGAAACACCACGCTGTCGATAACGGACTGGATCTCTACGCTTGCATGCACGCCTGATAACGTGGCAGGAAGGATCGGCATCGGCGATCTTCCACAGGCTGCAGGATACGAGGTTGGATATCGTGAGTGCGAGTTTGACGACGACATTGTAGACTTTGGAATTCTGCTTACAGAGGAGGCGGAGCCAGGAGTATGGCAGGCTGTTACTCCGCTTACGTATGCCGACTGGCAGCCAATAAGGCTTACGGAGAATACTCCGTCAGACGTGTCCGTGTTCTACGAGCTAGGATACTGGGACAAGAATCTGGACTGGGAGTTTGTACCGGTTGCAGTTGCATCGGCGAGCCTGAACGATCTGTGGGCGGCACATACTTATACAGCCGGGACGCTAGCACCACCGACAGAGACACCATGGCATCCGACGGATTTCTACGCGATACCAGAACCAAATCCGTCGATCCTTGCGATACTTGGAACTTTGTTTCTACTGAAGAGGAGAAAATGTCAAAGCTGGACGACTTAGCCGCCGAGCTGGAACTGAAGTACCAGACGAACTGGCCAACGAAAGAGCTATCCGACATATATGGACTATACGCAGACAGACTGAGAATTGCCATAAAGGAGGAGAGGAAGCTCTGCGAGAAGAAGAAGTTCGACAACAACCTGTCGTCAAGGGTCACGCTGGTATGCGCGTTCAGATACGCGCTAGGCAGGCAGACATACGTTGTCAAGGATGTGCAGGAGACCATCTGCGACAACATCGAGATTATCCCAGTTCCGACTCTTGTAACGATCCACAACGAGCTTGTCAGGTATATGGAGGAAAACAACGACGCTCAGTGGATCCTGTTTGAAACATACCTTGAAAACGAAATCAAGCGAAGGGAAGGCAATGACAAGAGCACAGAAGAAAAAGCTGATCGAGCTGTCGATGGACCTGGAGGGCCAGAAGCAGGCCCTCATGAGGCTTGAGAACGCGATAGGCGTTAAGCAGCTGGAGATCGACAATCTTGCGATCCAGGCAAAGTGCTGGCACAAGCTCAAGGTTCTCGGAAAATACTACAATACGCACATTGACAGCATCACCACAATCTACGAGCACGCGGTCAACAACAAGGATCTCGCGTATCTCGATGAGATCACAGCAGTCATCAAGGACGGGAAGGAATATCGTACGATCACGATCGACGGCGACTGCAGCAACATATTCAAGAACGGAGACTTCGAACTGTCGCGTACGTACCGGAAGTTTTCGTGTCGAGAGCCTAAGGACACTCTTACGAAGCTCAGCAGCATGACTGCGACTACGTATGGAAAGGTTGTCGGCTTCATACGTGCGAAGCTTCACAGGTACGTCGATGGAAACATCGAGTACTTCGAGATCGATCCGCCATGGCTGTGAAGTATTTGATCGTGGAGTGCGTAACGTACTCCAGTGAGTTCGTCGGAGAGGTCAACACGGTTTCAGGCCCGTATACTACAAGGAAGGGACTTGATGATGCGTGGAAGGAGCTCCAGGAGAGTTACGAGAACGATGAGGATGCGGACGTTGGAGACTATGAGATCTGCATCGAGAACGGCCAGAACGGACGATCTACGATAACCTGGGTGGAGTACGAGGAATAGAATAAAGTCCCAGTAGCTCAGCTGGACAGAGCAGCAGTCTCCTACACTGCTTGTCGGAGGTTCGAATCCTCTCTGGGACACCATTTTTAAAGACGATGGAAGTCAAGAAACGCAATGAAGAGCTTGAAGAGCTTCTCGGACCTGGTGGGCAGCTGAATGCAGACATCTATGCTGCCATCCTTAAGATATGGCAGGCGCAGCCTACGACCGAAGAGCCTGATGACAAGCTGCTTAAAGAGCTTGACACTGCACTCAACCGCTATCTCAAATATGCAATTGAATATGACCGTCTGAATAGGACTGACCTGTCCAAAGAGAACGGTTCTGAACACCAAGGGCATGTGGTGGAATGGCAGACACGCATGACTTAGGATCATGTGGGGAAACCCGTGCGGGTCCGACTCCCGCCTTGCCCACCATTTGAAAGGACACAAATGACATACCTGCTGATTGCAGTAGCGTATTTCATCATAGGACTGGCCGTTATAGGGCTGTTCCTATGGTGGAGCGACCGTAGAAAGATGCTTCATCTGCTCGGCTTCGCCATGGCATGGCCTGCTATATTGGCAATGCTGATCACGATGCTTCTGTTCGATCTGATTTCTGGTTCCGGCGATGACTGGGACCAGAGAGACGCTTGGTAGCAAAGGAGAAAATCATGGGACTAGACATGACTCTCGGCAGAGTGCCGAAGGGAATGATCGATCCGAATCTGACTATAGACGCGGATTTCGGAGATGACGAAGACAGCGATGTCCTTATCGATGAAGGACCGGTGGAGATAACGGTGCGTATTCCAGAGAAGTTCTACTGCGAGACAGAGAACGATCTCGAGATAGACAGGCGCATCCGATCGGAGGCCAGGACCATCCTAAGGAACATGTATAAAGAACATATCGGAGACTTTATGTGGGACGTCACAAGCAGGGAGAACATGGACGGTGTGGTCGTAATCAAGCTGGATTGCAAGGACATATACAAGTGCAATCCGGTCTCTGAGGCCATCAGCCTTATCTACGACAACGAATTCGCATACTGGCGCAAGTTCAACGCCTTGCATGCGTGGTTCGTAAAGAACTGCCAGAACGGGGTCGACCAGTGCCAGCCGTCCAGGCACATCACGAGGGACGACTTCCAGAAGCTGCTGCAGGCGCTCGAAAGGGCACACGACATATTCAAGTCGGCCATCGACACTCCAGCCATCAGGGAGCACGCGTACAAGGAGTACGATCCTCTCAAGCAGGTTGACGAGCAAGAAGCAGACTTTGAATTCATGTTGCCAAAGGACTCTCCATACGTTCGCGATCTGGATAGTGTCTTTCCTACGGCAGAAGGTTTCTTCTTCGGAATGACGGCGTATAACTGGGGATACTTCGAGGACGTAAACCGGACGATTGAGATAGTTAGGGACATCCTGCAGGATCCCAATTTCGACGATTGGGACTTCAGGTACGTGAGTTCGTGGTGATGAGCTGGCCTGACGTGTTTGGCTTGGCATGCCTCTGCACCGCTATCTGCGTGATCGCCTGGATAAACAACAGATGAAGCCAAAGCCATGGAGAATGTAAATGAGACTTAACATCATATCGGACATACACAGGAACAATCTTAAGGCAGGAAAGGTCGTATGGGAGACATTCGATCCTGACCAGCTGGAGCCTGCGGACTATCTTGTGGTTGCAGGCGACCTCGGGCTTAAGAGCACCTGGGAAAAGGTGTACAAGGAGCTCAAGGAGAGGACATCCGACAAGTTCAAGGACGTCCTGGCCATCGAGGGCAACCACGATCTGTGGGGAAACAACACGGTTATGCGGTTCGCTAACCAGAATAAGGCGCCTAAGGCGAAGGATGCCAAGTACATTGATGTCGTCGACGGAGATGTCGCGATATTCGGCGTGTCGGCCTGGGCGCCTCTGGACATAAACGAACGTGACGGCTGGATCGTCGAGCAGGGTATGAACGACTTCAACTGGATCAAGGGATGGTCGGCAAGGACGCAGACCGAATACTTCAGGGAATGCGCCAAGTGGATCCGGGACAAGTATGCACAGTACGAAGGCCTAAAGCGAGTCATTGTTACGCATACCGGCCCTCGGAAGGAGCTTATATCAGATCGATATGCTGACGAGATCTCTGCCGATGGCAAGTACTTCGGCCTTAACGCTACGTATTGCGTGTGTGACGATTCGTTCACCGACCTGAAGCCGGATCTCTGGATCTGGGGACACTCGCACGGATTCGATGACCAGACCATCGACGGAGTTCGTTATATTCGCAACGCTGTCGGATATCACGGTATGACCTGGGGCTATCCGGACAAGTTCCCGGAAGTGCTTGACACGTCTCACTGGTACAATACAGTCGTGGAGGTCTAGATGGAAGTTGACGAGGAAATGTACGACGAAGAGGAGGATCTCTCGTGGATGAGGACACAAAGAAGGCCTACGACACTCTGACGAAGTTCTTCACAGAGAAGAACCTTCGGTACGTAGCGTCGTCCAAGGCATACGACATGCTAACGGAAGCACGTGCGTATCTTGAAAGCCACGGCAACAAGTGCACGGATGCTACGTTCGTGAGATATCTTCTGGTGGCTATAGGCGCTCTGATCGACGACGTCAATCGCATGTCCGAAGTATAAAAGAAGCGATGCACGATGTAGCAGTCTACGTGATAGTCGTCGTCGGTATGGTCGTTGCGCTTATTGTGGCGCTCGGCTGCGACGGCAAGGATCACAGAAAGTAGTTGACTGGATACGGCGCTGTGATACTATAGGCGCCGTTCCACCTATTCCAGAGTCAGCCTAATTGGTATGGCAGCGGATTGTTAATCCGTGGCGAAAGCAACTACAGGTTCGAGTCCTGTCTCTGGAGCCATCTTACGGGGTCTGCGCATAGCGGTTGGTGCGCCTGCCTTGCACGCAGGTTTTAATGGGTTCGACTCCCATAGACTCCATAGTTTTTCAACCAATGTTTCAATCTAAGCAATGGGTGGAAATAACTTCGTAGAAGCTACGTGCCACACCTGTGGCAAGTTGTTTCTGATAGAAAAGCAAAAACTTAAACGCGCGGCCACAAGAAATGCTGGTGGCTTCGTATATTGCAGCAGAGCATGTGTTGGCAAAGCTAAAAAAATTGCAGCCACCGTAGAAGCTGTGTGCCACACCTGTGGTAAAAAGTTTCTAATATCTGCACGAAAGCTGAAAGTATCTATCAAAAATAACGTAGGTGGCCATGTGTATTGCAGTCCAAAATGCGGATGCAAAGCAAGAAAAAACGCAGCACGGGTAGAAGTAACTTGCCCGACATGTGGTAAAAAGTTCTTCGTAACAAAAGGAAAACTGGCTTATAAAAGAAAAATCAGCCAGGAAGGACACATATACTGTAGCCATAGATGTGCATGTAAAGGAAAGCGTCTGTATAAAATATGCCCAGTTTGCGGAAAGAGTTTTCATGGCCGGGTACGTCAGACTTATTGTTCTTCGAAGTGCTGGGGTAAAGTTCTTAGTGAAACTATGAAACAACGCCATAAAAAGATTGTTGACTGGAGAATACGGCGCCCTGATCTAGTTAGAACATGTCCTGTATGCGGAAAAACATTTAAAAAGAGAACATTTAGCAGAGGATGTGAGCAAGTATGTTGCTCTCGTGCATGTGCCTCAAAGTTGTTAAGTGATAGATTTGAAAAGGCTCACTTGACATGTCTTAATTGCGGAAAAGAATTTGTACGCAAAAAACACTATAGCGACCAAAAATTCTGTTCACATGCGTGTTGCAATGAATATAAAAAGAAAATTGTTATACAGGAAGTAGAGGAAAGAGGATACTTCAGCAAACAAGGACAGGAGATAAAGCGTGAAGAAGTTGTTCTTTATATATCTAGAACAAGCGGATACAAATGCGCAATATGCGGAAGGAGCAAATGGAACGGCAAGCACTTGACGCTTATAGTTGACCACATCGACGGAAACGCCGATAATAACGTCATTGAAAATATCCGGCTTGTCTGTCCAAACTGCGACTCGCAATCTCCAACATGGATGGGTCGAAACAAATTCGGCAGAAAGCGCAGACGAGAAGCGGCGGCTATTAACAAAACACAGTGCGACGTTGGCCTAGCGGCTGGGTCCTAGCCTTCCAAGCTAGTCAGGCGGGTTCGACTCCCGCACGTCGCTCCATTTGCAATCAGGGCCCGTGTAGTTTAAAGCCCGTGTGGGCAGGCGTCTTAATGGGTGGCGCCTGGAACTAAAAACACGTCTTGGGAGCCGAGATGATCGTTAGAGCCGATCCTCGGGCCCTGATTGCTTTTCACAATGAGGAACAAAAGACAACTCTACTGGAAGACTGTTTCAGACATGGCCTGCGTGCGGCTGTTCCACGACGAATGTCTTCTCAGGGGGCAGTCGTTCGATTTCGGGATGTCGGTTATACAGCTTGGCACGAACTACTTTGGATCGTTCGATCCTCGTGACTGCCATTCAGTGAGCACGTATCAGCTTACCGGATTTATGGACATCGACGAAGAGCGATTCTGCACGAGCAGCTGCTTCGACGAATACGACTATGGCAGAGGAAGAAAGGCCGGGCATCTTGGACTTATGCCGTGCCCGTCATCGTACATGTCCAGGCTCGTGAACGCACTGATGAACGACTTTCAGTATACGCCTGGACTTCGGCCGAGCTTCACTGAAAAGCTGTTCAGATTCAGGACAAACTTGTGGAAGGAGCTGTGCTGATGCTTGGGTACACAAGGCGCAGGTACGACGTCGACTGGGAAAATTTAAAGATACTCAGGAACAACTCACAGACGTTCATGTATCAGCATCCAGGCAGAGAAGGCGAGTGGTACAGCCGCAAGGTGGATGTGGTCGATCTGCTAGGATTGCACTCTGAGAGGACGTACTATCCCGGAGCGTGCGCGTGGTTTCACAGGCTGAGATCCTTGTGGAATCCTCCGATTGACGGAGACTACTCTCGCAAGTACTACTATGAGAAGTACAAGGACGTGATGCTGTACGACATGCTGCCGGAACTGGGCGCATGCGCGCTTGGCACGATAACCAACATGCACTGGTATGCGCTTTTGTCCAGATACGGGAGAAGAGACGATGCTTAGCAAGATTTGGAACAGGGACAAGTTCTACACCTGCCTCGAGTTGGCGCACGACGCCTACAACAACCAGATCAACGGTACAGTCGACAACGGCCCGTACAGATGCTGTGTCGACGACAGCGAAAGGAAGCTGTTCAAGATGTATCGAATATCCAAGGGCGTGCGTGGCTACCTGAACTGTCTCAATGCAATGAGCGGATTGCGCATTGCGCTGTTCGAAGCGGCCGGCATCAGCCGGGCTCTTCACAGAAGGGACGGCATAAAGTTCGAGGTATACAGATGATAGGAGTAAGCAGAAAAAGCTACGACATGGGACTCTGCGACACGGTATACAACTGCAGGAACAAGAGCGTAATGCCTGAGCCAAAAGGGCTGGGTGAAGATGCTATATGGGGCGGAGGACCGTTTCCGTTGGAGGAAGATCCAGTGTGGCACGAGAGGGAGCGCATAGACTATCTTTTCAGAGTGCGTGGCTGGGACCGGGCCAACATAAGAGGACTCCTAGTATCCGCGGAGAACATACGATGATACACGTCGGCAGGATAAGCTACGAGCTAGGACTTCGCGGTGCCAACTTCGACAGCAGGAACAAGGACCTTATTCCTGCACCTGAGTTAAAACACATGTTCGAGATTCCAGAGTCAAGGCATTGGATACTCGAGGAAGATCCGGTGTTCAGCGAAAGAACACAGCTTAGATATTTCAAGAGCAGACGGATCGAGCTCGGCAGATTTGGCAGATTCAGATACTCTAGAGTAAACATGGATAATCTAAGATGATACGCGAATACCGATACATGTGGTATTACTTCTTCAAGGAACTGCGCGGAAGCGCAGAACCCGATTCGCTGTTTCCAAAGAAGTTTAAATGTGCGTATTCGAGGTACAATCCGTTCGACAGGGAGCGGAAGATTGTGTACGGGGCAAACAAGCACCATACTCATGAACGATGGATACGCGGATTCGATTTCAGGAGTATGCTGATATGAGTCTTACTATACGCAGATGGCATGTCGAGTGCTACCGTAGGGCGGCCGTGAAGAACATGCAGCCCGAGAGCGTATTCCCGCGGAATGGCGAATACTTCATGGTTAGGTACAATCCTCCTTACGACGAGAGGCTTCGGCACAGAAGGCTTATCGATAGCTACAGTCAACCTAAGTACATCTACCGCACACCGTTGCGCATGTTCAGATGATCAATTTTGGCAAGCGACAGTATTGTGGAATGCTGAAGGCTCTCAACTACAACAGAGCGCATCCTTTCCTGTTCGACTACGGATTATACGATGTTGGTCATGGTCCGTTTACCGGAAAGCCTGATAGTTACGAGAGGAGCCGTATCGACACATACAACAGGATCAACTGCAGGCTTGACCTGTCTGTCAGGATGTACAAGGTAGGATACTACGAAATAAGATGATAAACTTCGGAAAGCAACAGTACCTGGACATGCTTGAAATGGTCATCAGAAGCAGGGCACATCCTCGTCTGTTCGACAGTGAATTCTATGACTTTGGAACTTTCAGGTTCCCTGGAAAGCCAGACAGCTACGAGAGGGACAGGATCCACGGATACAATGACATGATCGCGTACCTGCATGTTTCGCCGCCGCCTCCTCTGTCTGTGCGTGCGTACGATGTAAATTATAGGGACATAAGATGATCAACATTCACAGAGCATCCTACTTGACCGGTCACGAGAATACAGTGAAATACTACTGCAGTCACGTGTCGTGGCCTACGCGAGGAAAAAGATACATAGAAGAAAATCCAGACAAGAGCGAGAGACGCAGGCTGAACTCTATGGTACACACCGACAAGCCGTGCCTGTGGTTCTACGGCAATTACTGCTGGATGGACTTGATAAAATGATCAACGTAAGCAGGCGACGTTACTACGAGGGCTACGAGATTGCACTGTGCGAGCGTGTCGACCTTAAGTGGAATATAGACCACATAAGTATGCCAAGCGCGCCATACCCGGACAGGTACGAGAGGACGGAATTCATAAGGGTCTACGAAAGGATGCGTGTCATCGGCTGGTTTCCTGCCCTCGGACTATACGACGAGTGGATCTCAAGGAGCATATTTAAATGATCAACTACACCAGGCACAAGTATGAAATAGACTTCTTGTTCGAGGGAAGGCACATAGAAAGCGACTATGCGATAGAGAGGCACAAGTGTTCCAGATTCGTCAGTGTTATACCGCCAAAGGACATATTCAGCGAAGAGCGCAAGTATCTAAATGCAGCTATCGACGATGATGCATACCGCAGAAGATGCGGGCTGCTTATGGCCGGCTCGTGGATAAGGTGGAAACCTACGAGCATGTTCACATGATAAAGTACAACAGATGGGACTATCTTGTCGACCTGAAGGAAGCCAACGAATCCACGAAAAACATCAACGATCGGGAACTTCTGGATCTGCTTACAAAGAAGTCCTACAAGATTCACCTGCCGGGCGTAATATATTACGAGCGGCTACGATTCCAGTGGCATCATGACCTGTACCAATACAAATGATAAACTGTAGCAGATGGCAATATTTCGCCGCGTTAAAGACCGAGAAAAAAAGAAAGCCGTGCACGTGCGAGGCGGCGTACATCGTCGATCAGTACAAGTCATATTCCAACTGGACTCCTACCGAGGACGAGCGCGTGCTGTTCAAGAACAAGGAAGAGCTGCGGAAACACCGCCTCAAGCTGTGGCCATTCCGCTATGACTCATGATCGTATGGCGTAGGCGCGGGTACGCGTTCAGGCTTGGATACTTCAGGAGTATAACGAACAAGAAGGACGATGAATTCAAGCTGGGCCTTAGGAGCATCCTGATTTTGAACGAACCGTCGTGGCATCCGAATCCTGTGACGTACGAAAGGGATCACTTTTGTAGTATTAAGACCCACAACATATCACCAGGTAACTACATATGATAGGCTACACAAGACCAAGATACACTCGTGGATTCTATGGATACAAGGATCTTGACTTGTGCAAGGCACATTTGCAGGATCCGTCCAGGACGTTCACGTACATAGACAATGCTCCGTGCGGCGAACGTGAGAGCCTGAATTGCTCGGCTTATCGGGATTCGTTTCGTACAGACCATCGATGGTTCTGGTACGACGGCATACTAAGGAGAGTGAGCGACTTCAAATGATAATGCTTACTAGAATCAATTGGCATAGAAAGCTGCACGACAGCCTTCAGTATACAAGTGACTGCAATTGGAATTCACAGACGAAGCTAAGGCTGTACAACGATGCGCACATTATAAATCCTTACAGGCCGTTCAGAGCTGAGCGCTGGGAGGCTATTCACGGAACATTTGGATATATAAACTGTATAGATCCGGGAGCGCCTAAGAATGACGAGGAATACTACCTTAAGTACAGATGATAAACTTCAAAAGGTATATGTATCGACATGAGCTTAACTGGGAGATTGGCGTAGTTGATTACGATTCTTGCGCAAAACTTAGAATCAAACCAAACCACCACTCGTATCCGAAACACATTGTAAGAGACGAGAGAGACAGGCTTGCCGAGGCGAAGAGACGGCATGAATGCTGGGCTGTGTTCCGTGGAACAACGTATAGGGTGTCGAGGTACAAATGAGGCTGGCAATAAGACGCACATACCACATGTATCTAAGGTGGATGATGTGGTCATGCGACGTCAAGAACGCACCCGTCATATTTGGGTACGACAAAGTGCCTTACATCAGTATGCTAAGGGACTACAGGCCACAGAGTATCGAAAGAATCTGCGTAAGAATGGACGGAACGTTCAAATGAGGCTGGCAAGAAGGCACATCCACCGCAGGTATCACCAGTCGCTAGTCATATCGTATGACTGGAAAAAGAGCTGGTACCTCTTCGGATTCGACAAGGTTCCTAGAATCGCAACGATTGTCGACTGGCGTCCGTTCGACGCAGACAGGCGTGCGCACGCAGGTTGGTTCAAATGAAGACGTCAAGAAGATACATACACGCACGCAATCACAGGGCGCTTCTTGCAACATACGATCTCAAGAGGGCGCCTGCGGTATTCGGATACAGCAGGGCACCGTACTTGTCTCGTACAATGTTCGATTGGCGTCCTTACGAGCAAGAGCGTGTAAATCCTATACGGTTGTCGATGTTCAGATGAGGCTGGGCTGGCAAGGAGGCTTGAATGATATTCGCATCGAGAGAAAGGCTGTACCGTTCGTACCACTCGGTATTCAACACAAGCAGAATAGAGATAATCAGGACGTATTTCGGAAACTCGTATCGAAACGAAAATACTTACATGCTACCGATATTCCCGCAACCTGAGACATATGAAAGACTGCATTACAGGACATTGAACAAATTTTACAGGGTGTGCGGAATGACATACAACACAAAGGATCTTAAATGATTTACCTGAAGAAGAAGTATCTGTTTCAGGCATACAGAATTACGCGGCTTGATGCAGCAAGACGCTTTGACAGGAAATGCCTGTGGCCAGAAGAGGACTACTGGATGGGAGGCGACCCGTACCATCCGATGAACGACGAACGTGCCGGCGTTAAGATGCAGAAGATACACGGCGGCCACGTATACGGGCCGCTGTGCGGAAAGCTTAGAGGCAAGTTCAAATGATCGGCCTTGAAAGGAAGACGTGGAATTGGCAGCTTGGATACGTCAGGCGCGAGCAGTGGAACGAGATGGCCCTGATGCGTATACCTCCTGCCAGATGGCCGGAGAAGGATTCGCACATGATCGGGGATTTCATCAGATACGAGCGCAGGGCATTCAGGATTGCGGTTACGTACGCATATGACTTCGTTTACACCGGGCATGCCAAACGTGAAATGAGGCTCTGCCTATGATTAAATCAGACAGGGGCTTCTTCAATTACGTCCACAGGTTTTGTCCTCGTGGAGTAAGCGGGCAGGCATATCTTATAATAGAGCCTCCAGCCGACACCATCCCGGCCATCACAAGACATCCGTTCAATGCTGAAAGACGCCACTTTGCTTCATATATACGTAAAAAGATGGAGGGGGATCGAGAAGCGGAGTGGCCGTACTGCTGGTTCGAGAACGGATGCTTCGACATAAGACAATTCAACTGAAAGGAATCAGATGGTTGGTATAACCAGGAGATTTCTGTTCCAGCAGGAGAGGCTGACTAGAATAGAAGTCATACCCTTCTGCGAACAAACGCTTTTGGAGTTCGACGGATGCAGGTATCCAATCATGCCAGCAGCGATACACAACCCGGTGAAGACGGAGCGCCAGCAGTTCATGAGGATCTACAAGTATCCTTGGAACGACAAGCTCAAGACCTGGTTCTTCGCCGGAGAGCGCTACAAGCCGATACAACTAGCATGAAACGAGCATACAGAAGCGAGTACTACTTGCACGTTAAATACGCCTCACTAATGTATGGCGTAGATGAGTTGAAGCACTGGTTTCTGATGAATCCATTCGCGCTCACTGGAGCATGGCCTGACTACAGGCCTATGCACGACGAGCGTGCAGAGATATTCAATTTCCATATTCATTTCCCGCACGTGAAGCACAGATACAGCGCAGAGAGTATGGACTGCATATTCTCATGAGCAGAATCAAAAGATGGTGCCTTGCAGGAGAGCTCAGGTGGCTTGGAATGATATATCGGGACAACACTGAACTCCTGCTCAAGTTCGGTCAGATCAGACGACGGAACACGGTAGGCAACGACAAGGACAGGATAGTCCATCCGTTCAACGTCGAAAGACGTGTGAACAGCTCAGGATGGGCGTACGGAAGATAGGAGGTTGTATGAGATGGATTACGCGATGGTATGTTGAACAAAAACTGGAATCTACATACATAGCGGTGGACAAGATCGTATCGCCGTACCTTCATCTTGGGCCTACTAGTCTTGGATTGTTCGGTAATACTATACATGGCCCAATAGACCCTGAAGGCGTTCTAAGGAATACACATCCGTTCAGAGCTGAACGAGATAACGACATCAACGGTTGTTCGATCTGCGGTCTCGGTGCCTGGTATCCAGGCAGTAAAAGATCAAAACAATTCTACTGATGAGACACATAGATGCAAGGCATTACTTAGAGATGATGCGAGCGGCCCACGACAGCATCACAAAGCTGGCATATCCTGGTCTTAGGATGGGAAGAAAGTACTATCCTTCTCCTTATAGTCCTCCGCACTATGGTCCGTACAGTCCTAAGACTGTTCTCAAGAACTGCATGCTGTGCCCTAACGAGCGCAGGTTCGATGCAAGTTCAAGATACGTGTTCACAGGCATAGATATGACGAGATGATGGTGGCGTCAAGGCAGAAATTTTCGATATTGGGCGAGGCGTTCTATAAATTCGCCGCTTCTAGAAATAGGTGCGCAAACGTTCTGATACATCCCGCGTGGATGTTCAGCTACGTGTTCAGCAACAGACGCTCATACGTGCTGTCCAACTCTCTCAGCGGAAAACCGTTCGAACAGGAAAGGATGTTTACAAAGGGACACGGATTCGCGCTGGAGCCGTTCTATGATTAAGTCATCTAGAGACGACATGTCAAAGCTGCGAGAGGCAGTATACAAATACAACGCAGAGCGCTACGGTGCATCGAACATTCTTCTAGTGCGTACAAAATGGATCTCGAGCTACGACAGGCTGTTTGTGCTTACTGGAACCTTGAACAGGAAACCGTTCGAGGAGGAAAGAAACCACACGCGATGGTGCGGTTTCGAAATGGAGCCATTCTACTATGATTGAGGCCGGAAGAATATACTATTACGCACAGCGTCATCAATTATGCCTGATGATGAACATGAAGCACGAGGCGCTTGTAGGAAACCAGGGTTACAAGTTTCCTGCAAGCGAATGTATCGAAGAGGATCCTATCGAATATCTTTACACCGAAAATGAAAGACACGCCGCCACGGGTTGTTATTACGAGTATAACGGAAGAACACGACCCGGCAGGCTTGTCATGCCGTAATTATACAAACTAATTGCGTTATAACTAATTGGGAGATGTAACCTAGCATTCTCCCGGGCTGTCATCCTTCTTAGCCGTGGCAGCTTTCTCTAGGTTAGGCTGAGAGTGCAAACAAAAACAAACAAAAATGAAAAACAAAAAGAACCGCCAACCTGGCGGGTTCCTGCAGGACCATGGGCCTGCTACATGCTGCCTTGTGATGCCTTATAGCAAGTATCCAGGAAGCGATTCAGCAGATAAGGGAGTTCGTCATCTTGGCTTTACCGACATCCGGTCGGCGAAAGATTCCAAGGGCAAGCTCCATGTCGAGACTAGCGAGGGAGCCGGTATCAGAGGATACCTCGTCGTCTCTTCCAAAACCGAAGACTACAGCGTCCATGAGGTTGTTCTTACGTGTCCCCGTAGAAAGCTCGAATTCGAGCGCTATACCTACGACGAGAAGACGAAGGAAAGCAAGTTCGAAGGGAAAGTGCGAGTCAGTTTGGTTCGTGGACCTTGTCTTGTCAGCGTACCGTCGGCGAGGTGCAACTGCCCGAGTTGCGGCACAATCGTGCGTACCGTCAAAGATGTCCTGTTCGCCAACACGGTGAACAAGGAAATCGAGACGGAAATCAACGGCAAGAATATGAAGCGCACTGTAGCGGTTTATAAGGGCGACGAGAAGACTGTCATCAAAGGGCTCAAGGATCTCACAGATATGGATGTCGAGTGTCCTCGCTGCCACCAGCAACTAAAGTGGATCTCCGCACAGAGGTGGAGGCTCTCCGATCGTGACCTTGTGTGGTCTTCCACCTGGGAGTCCATGATAAAGGATTCGATCAAGATGGAGCAGCTGAGCGACACTCCTAAAAAGTTCTCCATGATAGCTCCGCTTATTATCGACATCTCAAGAGAAAAGAAAGGGGAGCCGGTCCCGTTTGACGTGGAAGGAGTCGATCCATCTATAATGGCCATCAATCGCATCCAGACGCAGAATCCGCAGCTCAATGTGTGTCTGTACGAGACTGCATTGGATTCAGGACGTGTCGACGACGTGTGCGTTGCAGTCCAGGAGTTCTCTGCATTCTCAGTGAACGACGCCCAGGATCTGCGCAACCTGTCGTTTGGAGACCCGAAGAAGCCGCTGCACTACTGGTGCAGAATAGGATTCGTCCCAAGGGATATCCGCAAGGAGGCTCCTAAGGCTGGCGGTATCACCGTTGGCGAAGTCTTCAGGCTGCAAGGCCTGGATGACTTCTCGTCACCTGACGGAGAGGATTAGCTCTCTGTAGCAGAGCCCCCGGGTAACACCGGGGGCTTTTGCTTTAACTGTTGATCTTGTAGCGGTTATATGCACGGAAAAAATAAGTAGTGTGTACGACGGTATGCACCCTTCAAAACACTAGGTTTTTGACTGGTCTGTACGTCGAAGTCATTACTTTTTGTTTCCAAAAATCTGCGAAAAGGGTACTAAAAAGACGATTTTCTGATCGAGCATCTGAAAATCCTAACTGTTATAGTGTTGAACTGTACAACAGAACAACGGTTGTAGTGTTGTAGTGGTCACTGCCATTATACACTGGTTACACTGCCTTCTTACGAAGGACACATCAGCGACCACTTCGTTAACCGCTGATGGGGATCGTATAACACGAGGGGCAAGCCCCTCGAGCTCCCCCACTGCAACAGCGTTCAAGAGAGTAGACGACAAATCCGAATCGGGCCCATGAAAAAATCATTTGACATTCAAGGGGCGCTATGCAATACTGCGCCCTGTTCCACACGTTACACGACATGAGCAACCTCACAGCCAGAACAGCCCGCCGCATGAGCTACAGCAAGTGCCTTAAGCTTGCAGCAGCAGAGCAGGCGTCCTATGTTCGTCCTACGTCTCCGTCAGGCAGGATTGCGGCACGCAAGAGAGCCCGCACGTATGTTGGCGTCAACCACGACTGGAACAAGGGAGTTGCTGGAAGGCACAAGGCTCTTACCAGCGCACCAGTAACTATCAACACACGCGAATGCGTCACTCCTGATCGCGTCAAGCTTACAATGAACAGCATGGCCGATATCGTAAACGAGCCAGGCTACGAACTCGGTGGCATGTCGCTAGAGCATCCGCCTATCCATGCTGACATCGAAGGAACCGTCCACGTCGTTACAGTCGAGACAGGGTTCAAGAAGATGCCGGAGCTGTATCGTCTTCCGTTCAGGAGCCTCCTGCGTATACTCAGGGAGCGCGAGAACGTATCCATGGACGATCTTGCTATCAAGATCAAGAAGACACAGGCGTGCATCAGCAGATGGGAGCTCGGCAAGGCTGTTCCACGTATCGAGGCGTTCTGCGACATAGCCAACACTCTGCATCTGAGCTCAAAGGAGTTCGAGCTGCTTTGCTTCAGGTATTCGCAGGTCTATCCTGCCTGGAAGTGGAACGAGGAAGCACTGCAGGATAAGAAGGAAGAGAAGAAGATCAAGCGGCACATTTATCACATGAGGGAGAAGGCCGCGAAGCAAGCCGCTAAGCTGGAGTTGTCTGACGGTTCGGTTGAGTCAGAGGAAGATGTGACTACGATAAAGATCGCGGGCCATCCTGTCTATGCAAAGAAGCCTGCAGAAGCAAAATCCAAAATCTCAACCGATCAACAAACATGTCAGCAAAATCAGTCTACGACGTAGAGACAACAGAAGAGCAGGTGGCTCCAGAGAATACCGAGAAGCCCAAGAAGCGCCACCGCAGAACCAAGGCCGAGCTTATGCAGGATCCAGAGTACTGCCAGAAGCACGGTCTGCCTATGCCTGACGGAGCACCAGTCGAGGAGGAGCCAAAGAAAGCACCTCGTGTCAGAAGGACCAAGAGGCAGGAGCCGGACTATGGCGAGCCTGATCCGTGTCCGCAGGAAGAGGTTGCGATGGACGAGGCCGAGCCGGTCGAAAAGGAGACCATCGAGGTCAAGCCCGCTCCTGCAAGCTCGTTCAAGCGCATCTACAAGTCGCGCTGGGCGTTCGACGTCTGGGATTCCAAGGAGGAGGTCTGTCTGCGCACGCAGCAGCTTCCCAGCTGGGTCACGGAGGAGTACGAGGCGATCGAGGAGACGAAGAAGTACGTCAACGACAACATTCGCGCGCTGAACGGATGCAACATCGTGGTGTATGAGATCCACAAGGAGTTCCGCCTCCAGGTAACCGCAGTCACCATTCAGGAGTAGGTCATGGATAATCTCAAGAACGTTCGGGTGTACTACATCCACGACAAGAACGCAAACAACCATATCGTCGGTACCGTCTGCTTTGCTCAGGGACTCGACGATAACAAGTATACGTGGAGCCGAGGAATCGCAATCTGCTCCAGCAAGGACGCGTTCGACAAGAAGAAGGGACGCGCGGTTGCGCTAGGACGATGCCGTCGTGCAATGGGAACGTGGAAGAGCTCGATGCCTGTCATGGAGCCGTTCAAGCGCAACGGGCTTATCAGAGCCGACGCCGTAAACTTCAGGAATGTCGCCAATGACGACTACGGCCTGGATGTCGCGTTCAAGTCGCAGTACAACGTCGAGCTGACTCCCTACGAGCGCCGCATGATCGAGAAGCCGGAGGAAAAGACATGGGCAAACTAACCGACATGTTCTTCCTGTCGATGCTTTCGGCAGATCCGCCAGCCCATTCAGGCTGCATGATAGCGGACGACGTCGAGGATCCTCCTGACTGGGATGTGCAGGACGTGGAAGGCGATGAGCCTAACTGCGACGGATGTCCTATAGAGCACATATGCGATACAGCTTACCAGCCCATGGTTGTCGAGGTTGCATATGATCCGCCTAGGAAGAGGTCGAAGCTATTGGAGCGACTGATCAAGAAGAACAACGGAGGTTAGCATGCCTCTGCCGGATGAGCTGGAATCTACCTTGAAGAAGCTTGTGAGCCAGTCGGCCCTCATGCTCAAGCTCATGCAGGGGACCAACAAGGACGGAGACTTCTACAAGAGACTGCTACAGAGATTCAGAAAAAGTATAGTCGAAGCAAGCAACAGGATGGACACAGTAAGATACTTCATTCCACAGGAAGAGTACGAAGAGCTACTGAAGAAGCTGGACTGCAGCTGGGACGACAAGAGCAAGAGACTAAAGCTTCCTGATGTTACAAACGAACTGAAGTGACAGTGAGAACCCGGTTAACGCCGGGTTCTCTTTTACTTAATTTTTCGCTCTTTTGTGTGATAATAATTTGAAGCGGAGTGGTATACCGGTTCCACTTCGCTGTATTTTAATTTCGCCGGAAACCGAAGGACCCTTAGAGCTGGAGGAGCTAATGAATCCAGACGGTAGAAGGATCATCGTTGGGAGCGTAGCAAACACTGCGCCGCTCCCGGCGCCTGTTGACTTGGACGCCGCACACAGGCGCCCTCGCCCACAGTAATCGAAAGACTCCCCCGTCGGGTGTAGCGGCCTCGACGGGGGAGTCCTCTCCAACCTTACGTGTCCAACCCGCTACTAGGACACGGAAAGGAAACCACACCATGGCCAAGACATCGACCATGAACAAACTGCTGTTTACGATTTCAACGGCCGTACAGCAGGTTATTGATGATGATGCGAGAGAGAATCTCGCGCTGTTGAAGAAAGCCGACGAGGCTCTCGCAAAGGAACAAAAGCTCCGCGTGGACACCGAACAGGCGTTCATCGAGCTCGAAGAAGTTGCGAGACGCGTAGTCGAGAGTATGGAGGATGCCGAATCTCTCGATAAGGCACTCCTCTCCCTCGCCGAGTTTCTCGGCCCTAGGGAAGAAGACAACTAACCACAAACCAAACACCCAAACAGAAAAGGACCGAACAATGTCCAGCCTGCTAGACAAAGTCCGCGGTAATCTTGAAGCCGCTGAAAAGAATCAGAAGAACAACGAGCGCAACGAAAAGCCCAGGTACTCTCCGCGTGAGAAGAAGCCTACCGAGGTGAAGTTGTCTGAGGTCAACGACGACGACAGCCTCATCGTTCGCAACTGCTCGACGAACGAGGTGATGCAGGAGCTCTGCACTCGCCTCGGACTCACCGAGCAGACCAAGGTCCAGTCCGGGCGTTATCTCAAGCTCGGGAAGAACGACCTGCCGGCTTTCCAGGAATGGGCTGGCACGGGCGGATTCTTCGTCAAGGAGAGCCGAGTCGACAAGGTCGTCGTGTACGACCTCATGGTCGACAATTCCAATCGTTATCATCAGAACCACCACAAGAAGGCCTAAGTATGCTGGCCTCTCTTGGACAGCTCGACGACAGAGCGATCCTTGCTCTTGTCGCGATCTTCTTGATCATCTGGGTGCCGCAGTTCATCTCGGCGTCCAAATCCGACAAGAAGAACGGCCGTTGACAAACGGCCTGCCCTCATGAATAATGGGGGCCCATCTTCACGACCACGCGGGAAAGAATGTACTAGGCAGATCGTACTGGAAATACAGCTTCTTGCACGCAAGTGCAAGCCCGAGCGATCCGTGGTCTTTGATCTTTGAAACAAAAACTTCCTCTCCTTGTCAGTGCGTACAGCCTAAGTTCTTAAGGCTGTTAAAATGTCGGTCCTACTGACGCGCTGGCTCCACTGGGTAGGATTAGAGGAAGCTTGTTATTGGGCACTTAGTTCAGTCGGTCAGAACGCCGGACTCATAATCCGGGTGTCGCTGGTTCAAGTCCAGCAGTGCCCACCATTCGCAGAGGTAGCTCAGTGGTAGAGCAGGGGACTGAAAATCCCTGTGTCGGTGGTTCGACTCCATCCCTCTGCACCATTTCACTGCGGGTTAGTTCAGTGGTAGAACACCGGGTTCATAACCCGTCCGTCGCAAGTTCGATTCTTGCACCCGCTACCATTTATGGAGGACCCTGCCGATCACAGGGTAAACATGAGAGACGCCACGAGCCTTCCGATGGTTCAAAAACGCGTCGTGCAAGTAAGTGGAACGGGGCTCGCTTTCAGCTCCTGACCTGGTTTTGTGCGACGCGATGAGGGAAGGCTGCCACACAAAAGTAAAGCTCAAATGCCAGATATGTGCAGTGGGTCCGGCAAGCCAATGCTCTCTCATCCTCCACCCTCTGGTATGGTGGTTAGTTGTTGCGTTGTTATACTTCCTGTTCCGTTGATGTGTTATACTTTCAGGACCGTATGCAGAGGACGCTGGTTCGAATCCAGCACCCGGCGACATACCGCGTTGCTTCGTTCCTTTCGTGGCGCGGCAGGCCGGGGTAGCTCAGTGGAAGAGCGCTGCATGCGGTCCTTCCTCTTGTCTCTGTTTGCAATGTACTTCCGACGGTCGAGCCCGAAAGGGCCAATGACAACGGTCGGTCCTGGTGCGGCAGGGTACTAGTCGCCGGGCAAACCGAGACTTCTTTTGCATTCTGCGAGCAACCGGAGGGTTGCACAAAAATCTCCTTGTGCTCGCAGAATGCGCCTCTTGCCTTCCGGCGGTTTAAAAGTCGTTCATCCACCGTCTGTCCACCGTCGGAAGGCTTTTCCTTTGCGCCTTGGTCCTGCCAGTGTGGGGCGGACTTTGGCGCTTCTCTTGCCACACGAAAGGAAAAACAAACATGAAAGTCACGGTCAACAACACGACTATCAAGGGTGTTGATCGGATAGATATCGGGGTTCTCCCCGGTGTCGCCGAACACCTCAACAAGATGCTTGGAAAGATCAAGCCCAGCTCTACCGATATCGAGGCAGGCAATGCCGCTCTCGAGATCGCAATCTGGGTTCGGGACAACATCAGCTTTACGGCTGATCGCCATCCCAATTCCTAGCATAGAAGGGCGGACATCCTCCGCCCTTTTCTTTAGCTTTTACCTTTTAATTTTATAGTTAAATAGCGTTATAACTATTTGAAGGTGCAGGTGCATCTTCCAGTTTTTCGATCTTACTGAGAAAGGTCATAACCCCTAAGTCTTACCACACAGACAATGGGACACGGTCGCATCATCAAAGTGCCTGGTGCTGGGAAACAGCACGAATGGAAACCATACCACTACGACGGTCCTCTGCCACAGGCGCCAATCGTAGTTCTTGGCGACATGGCAGGAGCCTTCGCCGCGCTCAATCTCTTCGAGCGCAGACAGAAGGCAGCAGCAAGGACTAAGGAGCTTTCCTTCAAGCTCGGACGCAAAGTCGAGGAGCTGTCAAATCTTCGCAAGGAGACTGACAACCTCGTCGAGAAACTCGAGAAAGTCGAAGGAGGCTCCGGCGTCATAAAGACGGCAGATGGTCGCGCGATTCTCGCGCAGATCATTGCTAACAACAAGAAGCTCGCCGATCTTCGTTCGGTTGTCGCCGAGCTGAAAAAGAAACTCAACAAATGAAAACAGAACTCGCACCAAACCAAAAGGGCGAAAGGATCCTCCTCGCCATCCACATCGTCATCGCGCTTGTGGTTCTGGCCTACTTGTCCTTTGGGATCATAGGCATATGTGCCTTGTGGTCGATCCAGCCGAACGTGTTCGGCAAGATCACTACAATCGTCGCATTCGCCTTCACAACGCTCGGACTGTACTACATACTGTCATGGATCGCCAGCTGGACACTCGGCTGGTTCCAGTGCGGGATGATCCAGTCCGCGCGTTGGCGCGACATCCGCAATGGAGTCGCTGAAGTCATCTCGCTGCTGGTGGGGCTGTCTTGCTTCACCTCGGCCATAACATGGCTGATAGAGAGATGACTGCCTCCAGTTTGATCTTTGCAAACAACCCACAACAACCAACAAGACACAACCATGGATAACAACACCATGAACAACAACACCCCCACCACCCAACTCCCGCTCCCCGCCTTCATCGGCGAGATCAAGGAGCTTCCCGCCAAGATCACCAAGGCACAGGCCGAGGAGCTGCTCTCCATCGCGAGAGGCAACATCCTCCACCACGCCTTCGAGGGCTACGACCCGCTCGCTCGGCACCGTCCGCTCGCAGATGGAGAGAAGGAGGACTACTCCTCCCGCTTCTTCGCTCCCTCGCCGGAGCAGGCAGGCATCCCGCAGCTCGACGAGACGGACGAGATCACGCTGGAAGCCGGCCACGGCGGCCGCGACAAGGCTCTCGTCCTGCATGTGAAGAAGACCGACGAGATCGTTGGAACCTACTTCCCACGCGTCGTCCCGTGGAACGCGGGGATCACGATCAAGAAGGATCCCCGTGGTCACGGACTCATCCCCGTCGCTGTCCTCAACGGGCACTGGGACGACATCAAGCCAGAGCCTACCCGGGAATTCTCCGTCGTCGTGTACAACACGACAGGAGAAGAGGATGCCGGCTGGGTTCTCGCCTCAGCCTATCCCGGTCCTCAGGACGTCGAGCCGGATATGTCCGGCCTCAACGACGGCGACCTCGTGCCGTACGAGGAAGCCGTCAGGCGGAACCTCCGCGTGCGCGACCATATCTAGTCGCGTACTGCTCTCCCCGGCATCCAGAAATGGATGTCGGGGATTTTTTTTTAGCTGTTAAATAATACGTGTTTGACGTTATAACTAATTGAGCCGAAAGGCCATTTAACGAAGGGAAACGAACATGAAAAAACAACTCCGAAAGAAGTTCCACCTCTTCATGGTGGTTGTCTGGGACGAGGGCGACGACAACGTCCCCTATTATGCCGAGTGCGGAGTAATCGGATTGATCCGAGAGCTCGCGCGATGGCACGGCAAAGGATACGCGATGAGCGTTTCCTTCTGCCCCGAATGGAGGACATTCATTCCTTCTGATCCAAAGAAACGCGATAAGAAGGAAACCGTCGACGACGAGGAGTACTTCTAAGGCGTAAGGCCGGCTCTGCCGGCCTTTTTTATCTTTTTTAGCTATTATATAACGACTTATAAAAAGTTCTTGACTTACTTTTAAGTATATTATATCTTAGGCGCCGTTCCCAACCAAACCATGGATACAGCAACCATCACCGCCAAGGCGCTAGACGCTTTGCACAAGAAGGTCAGGATTCCTAAGCTGCACAAGGCTCGCAAGGAATCGACCAAGACCATCACAACCAGGCTGTACAAGAAATGGGCAACTATCGTGCACGCCCTTGGAAACCACAAGTGCGAGATATGCGGCAAGGAGCACACAAGCCAGGCTCCGCTCAATGCGCATCACATCATGCCTCGCCAGATGTTCTACGGTCTGCGCTTCGATCCGCGCAACGGCATATCCCTCTGTCCGAAGTGCCACAAGATGGGAAAGTGGTCTGCGCACAAGGGAGGCATCTGGTTTGCAGAATGGTTAAGGACTAACAGATCAGAGAAGTACAAGTACTGCATCGAGAACGCAGGAAAGGATCTGGACTGCAAGGATCGCAACAAGCTGTACGAGATAGAGGACAATCTTCACAGAGAATACGAGACGCATATAGGCAAGCTGCCGTGCTACAGGATCACAGGTTACACGAAGGACGGAAGAAAGGTTGACTGCGTGATAAGGGCTGCAACGCCTAAGTCGGCAGAATACCAGTTCATGCAAAACTGGCCGAAGGAAGAGAAACCGATCAAGGGAATCTACAAGACAAGCGAAACCAAATGACACAGTACAACTACAGATACAGTCCGAAGGTCCTGGCGCACAGGATAGGAGACGACATTCCCGAGTGGGTTGCGTCTCTTGTCTCTACTCGCCAGGTGATCATCAAGAAAGGCGAGAACGAGGAGGCTGTATTCGAGCTTCCGAACCTGATCACGGACGACGTCGTATCAGTTCCAATGAAGGGAGTGACTGGCGACTACCTTGTCTTCGACGGCAAGGAGTACGACATCGTCGACGGCAAAGAGTTCGAGATGACTTACGATGTTATTGTTTCCAATACGCCAGGAGACAGTGAACCACTTGGCGACAACACGACAGAGGGCAAGGTAAGCGAAGAGAAGGATGACACCCCCGTTATGATGGGGGTTGGCGTCATCACCAGGGAGGAGATGGCGAAGAAGCTGGACGAGGAGTGCAAGGGGGCCATTCTAATAGGCGACCAGCGCAGTCGTACTATGTTCTTCCCCGCCATCATCGGAATAGATCATTCCAAGGGCCGTGTCATATACGACCGCGACGCAATGGTGCAGCAGCTGTACAGGAACAGTGGAATGACCATGGAGGAGGCCGACGAGCACGTCTCGTACAATATCGAGCGCAGCCTCGAACAAATGACAAACGACACAAACAGGGACCACATGCCACTGATAGTGGAAAGACAGGAGTGCTTCTAATGGGAGAGACAAAGCTACATCCGCTGTTCGAGTATCTTCTTGATCTCGACAAGCCGGTCGACGAATGCGCCAGGGCGTTCTGCTGCATATACGAGCAGGCCGTCGGCACGATTCGAGTCGCGATAGAGAACAAGAAGGAGAAGCTAGAGTCCGACGAGCAGATCGAGCAGGCGTTCATCAACAAGACGTCCAAGCTAATAAAGCTGCACGAACTTACGATGTTCCAGTTCGTCGATACGCATGGACTCGTCAATCACCTGGTCGACATCTATAACTCGATCAAGGACATTCCGTTCGACGGCTGCATGAAGGAACTAGATCGTCGTCGCGGCCGTCCTGTGGAAGTGTATTATGAGCCACAGGAAGGGGAGGAGCCGACCGAAGACGACAAGGAGGGTTATCTCGACTTCGTCAACTATAGGTCTGACGTCAGCAGGTTCTACACACCAGAGTTCAAGGAGTATCTCGATACTATCGATAAGAAGATCGAGGAGGAGATCATGTCAAAGGTGACTCCAGACACGACAGCAAGGGAGAGGATCAGGATCACGAAGGAGGCCATTACGCATGCCACGATCGATAATCCGATATACGCGATCCACAGGATCCTTGCAGGAATCCAGGTTCCGGCCGGACATATAGACGTCGAGCCTGACACCATAAAGGGCAAGGACGGGAAATGGCATCTTAAGCCAGACCACAAGAGAGACTACATGTACGAACACAAGTAACCATCGACCAACCAAATCAACCAAAATGAAAATCAAGAAAATGAACACCGAAGAAAAGCTCGAAGAGATTCTCAATAACGATCCCGAGAAGATCAGCTGCACCGCTTTCAACAAGGCTCAGAACATGGCCCTTGAAGAGGTCGAGAAGCTCAACAACGAGGAGAAGGCCCGCGTTTACAATGCGGTCGGCTTCATCGTTTGCCATACGAACAAGGGACTCACCGTCTGCAAGGAGATTGCCGACGGCGATCTAGGGTATATCGCTCCTGGCTTCGAGAAGGAAGTAAACGACGCCAAGCTTGCTATGCAGCTGGGCATGGCTCGCAGCATCGGTTATGCGGTTGCGACCATCGAGAAGCGCAAGCAGAAGATCGACGAAGGATTCAAGGAGATCGACAAGGCGTTCGCGGACTTCGACAAGACTGTCCAGAAGGCCGAGAAGCTTGCCGACAAGAAGGCAAAGAAAGGCAAGCCTGTCATCACTTCCGGCTATCTGAAGGTCACAGGTCCTTACCGTGACAAGAACGGCCGCTTCGTCAAGAAGCCGAAGGTCGAGATGAAGGTGTCAGTCAAGGAAGCCAAGAAGGCCAAGAAGTCAGGCAAGAAGAACATGATCAAGTGGTTCTGAGCATGAAGAACGTCCAGATCGTGATGCCGTCCGACGGTGACATGACACTCGTCGGACAGGACAAGGAAAAGGGAACGATCACTCTCCAGCCTATATACTTCGGCGGAGAGTGCGCAGGACCGATCATCAGGTTCATAGATGGAGATAACGTTGAGGCATCCTACAGGATCAAGCTTCGCAAGGATGGCGAACCAAAGCTGGTGAAGGCAGATGCATAAAGCAGGCATAGACGATATTGTGATGGGCATCCTGAGCATTGCGGTGCCTGTCGTGATTGTGCTTTCTATAGGCTATTATGCAGCCGAAAAAAAGGAGCATAGAGCTGAGTTTGTAAAGGTAGAGCCGAATACTGCAGACAAGCTCCTGCTTTGCGCGACCAGGATACACATTCTCGAGCAAGAGGTGGACATGCTGAAGGGCAGGGTCGAGGATCTAGAAATCGCTTGCGGAAAGTGCACTGTAGACGAACAACCATGGGAGGTCACTAAATGACTACGAACATAGGATACGAGGATACCAAGGAATTCAAGGACAACAACGAGTACGAGACTCGTGTGGCAGATGCAGTAATAAATCTTATAAAGGCTGTCGGCATAGACAAGTTCACTGTAGTTGATATCAGAAGCGGAGACTCGATCAAGTACGTCCCTGGAGCCGTGTCTCTTCCTGACGGGGCTCCTCAGGAGGCACAGAGACTGGCGTATACGTTCTCGCAGCATTTTGCCGACATACTGCATGCCGTCGGTATTTCTAGCGTCAAGTTCAACTACGAGGACGAGAAGCCGTTCAGCTTTGTAGTCACTGATTCTGAAGGAAACAAGGCTCGGCTCGTAGAGGGCGCCGACGTAAGCTCGGTGTATGAGACGATAGCCAAGCTGCTTCCTGTCGAGGGAAGGGATTACGCTCTGAACCTCGATATCACAGGCAACAGGGATACTCTCAAGTTTTCGCCCGAGGCATATAACGGGCTGGGAAAGAGATGGTGCACGTTCCTGAAGGACAACCTTGGACGCTGTCTGGGGAAGAGCGACGAGGCTTTGGTCGAGTATCTTGCTCACGATGCCGTGTTCAGCTCCGACTCCGACAGTTCTGTAGCGGCTAAAACCTCAGAAGGTGAATCTGATGCGAAAGATAAGTCCTGAGAGATTCTGCGACGTGATGATGTCTATAATCATCATCACATTAATATGCCTAACTGTTCGTGCATGCGTAAATCGCAACGTGCAAGGAGCTGAGTGCTATGTGTACGGAGCACCTGTAAATTCTGCATGGAGATACACGCAGCATCCTATGAGGGAGTGTTCGTTCTGTACAGGCAAGGTCAATCTGAATCGGCATCACATAATCAGCCAGTTGGCGGCTCCAGAATTAGCCAACGAACCGACCAACATAATCGTGCTCTGCAGATCGTGCCATCTTGTGCTCGGCCACAAGAACAACTGGAAGAAGTTCAACCCATCTGTACGTGAGATCTGTGACAGGTATGGCGGTCCGCCGGTAGATTCAAGGCTGTGGAGGGAGAGCCATTAGATGAACGCATGTCCGTTTTGCGGTATGTTTCCGCACTTTCGCAGAGAAGAGCGGCACTACTATCCCGCAGAAGATAGTTTGTGGGCTCCGGAGATCAGGGAAGGATACGAATTGGTATGCGACTACAAGTACTGTCCTGTCAATCCCAGGACATGGCTTGCGGATACCAAGGAAGAGGCCGAAAGAAGATGGAACGCAATGGACGACTTCAGGGTCGAAGGAGGCTCGTTCGCACACGTGATATATGCATCATGGGATCTTGGAAAGGGAAATATCGATAGAGACAAGTTTTACGAGGTTTACGAGAAGTACTGCGAGAAACACGACAAGGAGATGAATGGAATAAATGGAACTGGACGAGATGGTGAGCCGCACGAGAAAGACGGCTAGGCTGATCGGATACTTCATATCCGGCATGGTGATACTGTTCTTCTTCCTTATCATGGCAGGGGAATTCGAAGGAACGTGGTTTGATCTTAATGACAATCAAGAAACAGAGGAGATGACGAATGGAAACGAATAACACCAATAACGACAAAACAGAGAATACAGAAAACACCGAAAAGAAGGAGCTGACAGACGCGGAGCGTCGCGAGATGCTAAAGAAGATGGCCAGAGAGGCCATCAAGAACGTCGAGGACGGAAAGGCTGACATCGTCGACGAGAAGCAGCCCGATCTGATGACGAGGCCGCACAGGCGCGTCGTTCTGTCCGACCAGGCCGACATCGTTCACGACGATGGGAACGGCAACGTCACGACCGTGCAGTCGTACAGGGCGGTATACAGGCTTCTGGATGTTCTGAACACGATGCCGGACAGCGGCAAGTACAGCATCTACATAAAGGAGGATCCCAAGAAGTCCGATCTTCCCGGGCCTGGCGAGAAGCCCATCAGGAACCTGTTCCAGCCGAAGGAGGGCATGGAGAAGCGCGAGCTGATGAAGTTCCTGGCATCGCAGTATCTCGATCCGCGCCACGCCGTTCTCGAGCTTCAGAAGACATGCACCCTTCTTGCGGAGCATTCCGAGCTCAAGAACATCATGATCACGATGGTGTTCGACGGATCCAGGCCGTCTGGCTTCGTGTTCAACACGGACGCGTCCGCACAGACCATACAGGACATCGAGGCCCTTGGAGATGCTTCCAGGAGAATGACGGAAGGATACATCTCCGACATGAAGCGCCAGTATCCCGGCCAGGTGTCGTTCGAGGGCGACGGGGACATCATACTTCCTAGTTCCGTCGACGCCTCGAAGCTTGTCAAGTCTGCAAAGGAAGCACAGGACATCGTGAAGGGGTAGCCATGGGCTTTCTGGATTCACTGGAGGGAAAGGGACGGCCAAGGAAGAAGGTCGTCCGCAGGAAGGTATGCGGCGTTATCGTGCCTGCAGGCTACAAGTCACTTACCGAAGACACTAAGAACACGTTCGCATGCTTCGGCCCTCCTGAATCCAAGAAGGCGTCAAGGTACATCACGTTCATGAAGCTTATACTCGAATCCAATCGAGCTCTTACCATGTTCGATCTGCACCAGCTGTGCACAGGCAAGCTGCATCCGCCTACGGACAAGTCCACATCCCATGCCCCTTCTATCATATACGGCAAGGATATTCGCACATTGTGCAAGCTCAAGTATCTAAGGAAGCTGGCCTACGGCAGGCGTATACAGGGAATGGGCAGACCCAACGCCTTGTACATCGTCCTCCCGAAGGGAGAGCATAGCGTAAGGAAGTTCAAGAATCGAATCGTCAAGTCGCCTTACTATGACGACGTATTGGCCCGTGTAGTGGCAGAAAAGAAACGAGTGTATGACAGAGTGACTCAAGTGCCAAAAGAGCCCACTGTCAAACCACATGGTAGGGCATTTTGACTCCATCGACTATGGCAAAATGTCTCATTTTCTAGAAACAGGGCTTTAGAAGATGCGTTTTCAGAATCAGACAAAAATACCAAAATACTGCTTGCACGCTAGAAGAACGTTGTCTCCTGGCGACAAATCGGCTGATTTGCCAATGCTGTCGGCTGTTTTGACTGAAGTACTGGGCAACGACCAGAAGTTGGGGTTGATCTTGTCAGACAAGGAGCTGTCACAGTTGTCACAGTTGCTAGATCGCCACGCGGCCGCCTGCAAATTCGACATGAAGGAGATACAGTCTGCACTTGACGATCCAGGTGGCATGAAGGCCAAGGCTGCAAAGGAGGCCGCTGAACGATCTGCCAAGCTGAAGGAATATCATGAGTTCGTGTCTTCCAACAAGGAGTTCGAGAAGATGGTTGCAGGCGAGACTTCGATGGAAAAGATCAACGAAGTAAGGAACGCAGGACGTTTCGACATTGCAGCAATGAACGTTACCATTGGCCAGAAGCCGAAGAATCTAAGGGAGGCGATGGCCTTGAATGCAAAGCTGGACATGATGAGGAAGTTAAATGAGAAGCAAAGCGGGACTGAAGACAAACGAGACGGCAAGGGACAGTGATCTGGATTGGCTGGATTCAGCCAGCCAGGATTATTCCGACGTCGAGGACTGCGACGACTGGCGATTCGATTTCTATGCGATAGACAAGCACACGTACAAGTATGTGATGGGTTTCGACGACGAGTGGGAGTGCGAGAAGTACTGCAGCGAGAACGCATACAGGAAAAAGACACTTAAACAGGCTCTGGCCTCGGTCAAGAAGCCGTATTTGATGAAGAATTGGAGCAATGACTACAGCAGAAAGGGGTTGATCTGATGGCGATCAAGGAACCTGGCAAGAAGGAGATGAAGACCCTGATGGACCTGGATCCAGACGATCCCAGGGCCGAGGAGATCATGTCCAAGATCTGCATTCCGCACGCAGAAAGCGAGGCTGGAAAGCAGAAGGGTGTCATACCTCCGTGGGCCGTGCAGTATCCCAAGTCAGAGAAGGGAGTGAAGCCAAAGAGCGGAGATGCGGCTCTCAAGAAGTACAGGGAGAAGCTGGCTTCTGGCGGTCCTGCGTTTCCAGTCGAGATGAAGGACGTCCAGATTGGCCAGAATGGACCAGACGACCTTGATCCTCTGTCACTTGACGACGTTGAGGAGAAGCCTGTGGCTGCCGTCAAGAGGAAGCCAAGGGCTAAAAAAGAGCCCCAGGTTGATATAAATGCAGCCATTGCACAGTACGTGGCTGCGACAATAGCCAACGTGGAAAAGGCCCGTAAGCAGGCCGAAGTTGTGGAGGATGTCCCTGTCAAGAAGGCTGACTCCAGGCTGGAGAGATTCCTGTCTCAGAAGAAGCGTATAGCCATGAAGCTAGGCAACGGGACTATCCGCATGACTGTTGCTGCCGTTATCCAGGACGAGTTCAGCATTACCATTATTTTACCTATTGAAGGCGACGGATTCACCTTTACGCCAGACCCGGACAGCAAATTTACATTGGCCTGGGACGGCAAATCGGTGGAATGCTACTATCCAGGCACGCAGTTCGAGATCGAGGCATTGGGTCTTATGGGCTTGGTGTTCCTTGCCGATACAAAGCAGGAGGTTGCAGCTCGGCCGGTGTATCCAGTGAGGCAGCCAGACGGCTTGGTGCCTTATGTTGCCAAGCAGCTGCCTGAAGAGGAAACGAAGAACGTGTCATTCACTACAGTAGATGTGAAGGACAACGTAGTGAAAGAGGACAAGAAGTACAAATACAATCCTGAATCAGGATTCATGGAAGACGAGTTCGGACTGGTAAAGGTTTAAGGAGAAAACAAATGGCAGGCAAGAGAAGAGTCGTAGAGAAGCACTTTATGAACGGCAAGCCCTATTGGGAGATCCAGGTAAGGGGTTTGTTCGGCTGGAAGAACCAGTTTCCTGCATACGGTGGCTTCCCTGAGACGATTTACTATTCTAAGGAGGAGGCCCTGAGGGAGTTCAATGGTATAAACACGGCAGAGGAACTGCCTGAAGAGACTGTAATCGCGATGGTGTAGGAGGAATAAAATGGACAATACCGAGAAGGGATTCAAGCTGATCAAGGACCTGGAAGGGCTGCCAAAGCCAAGGGTCGACGAATACGACAAGATCATCAAGACGGATACGTATACTATGGACACTGCCGAGCTGGATACGATGGCTGACAACAAGTTTATAAACAATCTTGTTACAGAGCTGAAAAAGATGCTGCAGCCGGACGAGGAGCTTGTCGACGTCCGGCTAGATCGCAAGTACGCCTTGTTCAACACCGACATAACCTTGACTGGATTTGTCAGGAAGAAGTAGGTCCGATACGATGGCAAAGGAAGCCGTCAATCATCCTGACCACTACAAGGAGGGTGGGATGGAGGTCATTGATATCATCAATGCCTTCTCCCACATCCGTGGATCCTTTGCACTCGGGAACGCTATAAAGTACATCCTAAGAGCAGGTAAAAAGGATACAGCCAAGTATACTGAAGACCTGAAGAAGGCTGTCTGGTATCTCCAATCAGAGATCGATTTCGTAGAGAAGAACGGGTAGTGGACTTGCATTCGCTGTTTATGGTACTATTCGAAAAAGGAGTGAGTCCGCATGTCATCAGTTAGAACAGGTATCGGTATGGCGACAGTTCGTGGAACTGCCGTCACTTATAATTGGATAGCGGGCGTCGTGATACACAAGGAGAAGAGGAACATGAAGAAGATCTGGCAGAAGATACTCGAGCTTCTCGGGCTAGACGATGTAATGGTTAAAAAGAAGAAGCTTTCGCCTATTCTGGTAGGCGCTCCTCAGGTGTGGTATGGAAGGGTCAACTGGTGGTGGAAGTCCAGGTCCCTGTGGAAGAAGGAGATGGACGCCTTGGTCCAGCACGGAGGCTCCGGGTACATGATCGAGCTTGCAGGCTGGAGATCGGCCGTAGGCCAGGAGTCCAAGTGGTGGACCGATTCCTGGGTTAAGAACCAGCTGGAGCTGTACAGGCAGATACACAAGGATGCCAAGGATCGCGGTCTTTGGCTTTTCGTCTCCATAGTCAACGACAACATGGGCTCAGGCAAGTATGGTGATAAGAAGCAGTTTAACGTTGGCAACTGCTATGACAAGTGCGTAAAGCTGCTGGAAGGCATCATCAAGGATGGCAAGGACAATGTAGTCGTACAGCCTGTTGCCGAGACTCAGACGGCAGGTGGCAGGAAGTTCGAGGATTATGCGAAAACGCAGCTTGCAAAGGCCGGTTTCCTCACATGTAACAATGGAGCTGGTGGCCACCCTTCAGGCACTAACGGCATGAACTTCTATGCTGTTCACCCTTCCAAGGTGTCAGCTACCAACCCTTCCAGCGCATTCGTCATATCCGACCACGGGCTTATCATCAGGGAGATGAACATAGGCGGAGCCTTGGTGGCGCATGGCAATCCAGACAAGGTAACCCAGTTTGTGCAGAACAACAAGAAGCGCGGAGTGCCGGTAATCGGATACTATGCGTTTCTTGTGCAGGATTACGACGGAGAGACGATAAAGGCTCTTGGAACAGCAGCAAAGACAAGGATGAACATGACGATCTCGGAGGAAGTGACTCCGGTCGTCTTCGAGGAAGACCCACATGCCTACGACGAGCTCAGCTGATTCTACAGAAATAGAGAAGACAGAAGCCCGCGAGGATGACGTTATTGTGATGGGCAACAACATATTTGACGGACCGTTATACAAGGGACCCGCCAAATGCGTTGTCATATTGAACAGGTTCGGCAAGCCCAAGATCCTGCATTGCAAGATCAGCGATACTGTGTGGGGTACTGTAACTAACGCCGAGGATGATTTCGGCGACTGGCTAAAGAGATACGGAGTAGACAAATGAAGAAACTTTTTGTTTGGCTGGCTAGCGTTTCGATATGCGCCGCACAGTCGGTGTCCATTGGACCATTTGCGACCGAGGACTGGGTCGAGGACAAGATAAAGGAAGCTGAGTCTGTCACAAACGGACTTGCTTCCGTGTCTTACGTAGATGATCTCGTCGACGATGTAGAAGCAGCTATACCTGATGTGTCTGGATTTGCCACGAAGGAACAGGTAACTGCGGTGTCGAATGCGATTCCTTCCTTGGATGGACTGGCTACTGTAGAACAGGTGGTTGCTGTATCCAATATGATTCCAGACGCTGCTTCGTTTGCTACGCGTGAATGGGTAGGCCAGTCGATAACCAATGCTGTCGATGATCTGCTGGACGGTGATGGCTACATAATGACCAATCTTGTCAGGGGCAGCTCTTTGGCAGACAAGTCTATAACCGGAGACAAGTTGGCAAACAATGCCGTGAACGGCGCAATCATAGCCAATCTTAGTGTTTCTACTGGAAAGCTCACGAACAAGGCCGTAACTACGGCCAAGTTGGCGGATAACGCAGTCACAAAGGACAAGATCGACGGAAGTGTAACCAACTGGCTCGCCACTACAAACTGGGTTCTGGACGTTGTTTCAAGCGCTACGCCTGGTAACTATAGCGAGGTCAGCAATCGGGCAATGCGGGCTATTATATCCGAGAGCGATCCGACAATTGTACTGTCAAACAGAACACTGTTTGTAAGGAACGACAGCATCGAGATTCCATCTGGCGGAGTTAGCACTGAGACAGACCCTGTATTCACAAACTGGCTCGCTGACCCGCTGCTCAGCAGGTTCGCCACCTATAATTCGTACAGTGGATATACCAACTACATTGAGTTTGGGTTCGGCCCAGACTGCCTTGTTTTTGTGAGCAACGACCCTAGTGCTCCGTGTACGTATACTCTGGACTTCTATGAAGCGCTCAACAATTACAAAATTCCTGTAAAGCCAACAAGCGTTGGTGCAGGAAACGTAGTTACTTTTGGCAATTCTGACGTACTTGATGATAGTGGGATAAAGACAAATAACCTTATACTCGCCAGAACTGATGAGACCCGTTCGGCCATAACCAACGAAGTGTATGATCTGGCGTTAAGTATAAATAACGGAAAGCTGTATGCCGGTTTCAATAGTAGCGGTGATTTCTATCTTGATAATCTATACATAAATGCCTGGAACATGTCTGAGTATAGTTCTGGTAGTAGCAGAACACTTACGTGGAGGACAAACGGAGTACTCAAGGCTGGAACAGTAGCAACCGAGGAGGACCTCGCAAATATTACAGAGACGGATCCTGCATTCACTAACTGGCTAGCGTCAGTATATCCGACCAATCGAGTAGAGCAGGGCTCTAACTATAAGATGTCAATAGCCCAGAACGGAACGGTTTCACTTACTCCGCAGTGGAAGTACGTATCGAGTCCTAGTAGCAGCGAGATTGGTGGAATAGCTGGAACTGTCGCAGTCGTTGAGAGCGAAAACGATATATACTCGTCAAATCCAGTGGCTGTTTCTATCAAGCTGTACAAAAACTATGGGACAGGCGCACAGGCTCTTATATATCATGCAGTTGGACAGGTGTTAGATCAAGATACACCGTTCTTCGTGGTTACAAACTGTCTGATTGGTACACCGGCTGAGCCCTGGTTGCCTCCCGCCGGTAAGTTTGAATTTGTTGTACTTCCAGATAATACAGAGTCACTCTTGCTTGTTCGTGTGTATAGCAGTGGGGTATACGAGGAAGCTTGGTCTGGATTTCCAAGCTCGACCCAGCTTAAGACAAAGATTCTTTCAACGACTGACGACGGCGTTCAATACATAAATGTAGGTAATTTCGTAGACGACTCTTACGGCCATCCGAGCTATTCAAATCTTAGAGGCAACGTTGGTATAGACATGGTAGGAAGATCTGGAGGCACGGCGTTTATAAGCTCTATACCTGCAAACAAGCCACAGATTGTAATCGGAACAATCGAAGGAACCAACGCACAGTATTGGATCGAAGCGTCCGCTGGGTTTGACGGTTCGCTTCCGTATGTAGAGCCCAGTCTGTTCAAACAGAACATAACCGTACCTGGTGCGCTTAGCGCGTATGCCAATGACGCTGGCTTCATAACGACAAACGGAAATGGCAGTGTCAACGTATACAGGCTTGACGAAAATAGCGTATCTGGCAACAACAACTTCGTTTTCGGAAACAACAATTCCGTTTTCGGAGACAACGTAACGGTGTTCGGCAACGGCAACCTGGTTACGAACTCCAGCGGAGCCGCCGTGTTTGGGCAGTCTGGCCATACCGTAAAGGACTCGGCGAATTCAATAGTTTCCGGCAATATCAGCAACAATCTGGAAAGTTCTCCCTACTCCATAATCACCGGCGTAGGAGGCACGACCGCCATGAATTCCGGCAGCAGCTTTGTGCTAAGCGGCGGAGGAGGAGGCGTGTATAATTCTCCGAACGCTACGTTTTTGGCACCTACAGGCACTGGTGTATACAACTCGCAGAACATAATAATCGGAGGGTACCACCACAATGTGGTGTCCAACGCTCCATATTCCGTAGTGCTTGGTGGGCTTACGGCCGTGACAAACCAGTATGTGTTCATGTGGAACGGAGGTTATGGCCAGTATGCAGACCACGGACAAAGGACGTTCAATGTAAATCCGCTTGGTGGTCTTTCTGGCTTTTGGATTGGCGATAAAAACTTGAAGACCTATCTAGGAAGCATTGATAATGTTCTTTATAAGAGCACGACCCTGGAAGGATCCGAGTCTGAGTTCCAGTCTCTTAAGTACTATGATCTTCTGGACACATTCGTCGGTTCGCGCAGGGCTAACAGGTATGTCTCGCTGTACGGTGCGTTGTATGTCGGTGAGAAGGCGGATCTAGTGTCTACTGCGTTCGACCCAAATCCCGGCGGGTTTACCCTGTCTGTAGGCAGAGGCAATACAGAGGCCAAGGGAAGGTCGTCCGTCGCTCTAGGAAACAACGTGACAACCGCCGACGATGATTCGTTCGTCACAGGTTATGGCGGAAAGGTAACAGGAAAGATAGGATTTGCGTCTGGAAAGAACACCAGAGCGAAAGGAAATGTTTCAACGGCTACAGGAGAAGGCACGACTGCCGCCGGATATGCCTCCAGCTCTTCAGGGTGGTATACCCTCGCATCTGCAGGAACGTCACAGGCCCACGGAAAGTACGTTTCGGCAAAGGATTCCGATTCATGGGCCTGGTCCGCCGGATTTGACTCGACTAGCGCTCCTCGCGCATCTCTGTGGACAGCCCAACATGCCGACAACATACAGAGTCTGACAAACGGCTTCTACGAGAGCCATGGACCAGGCACGTTCAACATAGATCCGATTGGAGGCACAGAGGGGTTCTGGATTGGAGAGACGAATCTGAAGTCTTTGCTAACGCCAGTGAGAGTGGTAGATACGAACATGGCGCCAATTCTCCTGATAACAAAGGAGCAGCAGGCAGCGATCACGGCCACGTTCAAGGATACAGTAGGGGACAACGTTAGTTTCGTATACAATAGATATATGTCGTCAGTGCCACCTGGATACCGTGGTTATTTAATAAGGCTTGGTAGTACCGACATGGGCGATTGCTTGCTTGATTCTTCAGGGTATCTGACTATCAGGGCAGGAGTTCAGGAACTTGTTACGATACTTGGATACGATCCTATAGCGTATTTTCCATATTATTACGAGTATAACGGTGTAAAGTTAGCCCCGTTTGACGAAGTAAGGGACATGGCAAAACAGGTTGTTGCAGAAAACACAGTACTGCTTGAGTCTATAGCCCCGGTGTTTTCGTCATCAAACGCGTATACTAACGGCGATTTTGTAGTGCGTGAAGCGAAGCTGTACGAGTGTACTAATGCGGTAACTGCCGGGTATTCTTGGTATGGAGGAGACTGGAGACAGACTTCGGTGTCCGAGGTTCTTGGAAACATCAGAAGGGTATTAGACGCGATCAACGGGGAGGCCCTCTAATGGCTGGAACGATAGCAGACAAGATCCAGGCGATACTAGCCTCGAAGGCGGATATCGCCGCTGCGATCGAGGAAAAGGGAGGAACAGTACCTCAGAAGCTGTCCGAGTACGGCGACGCCATCAGGGCATTGCCGTCCGGTGATCAGGAACCAGCCGATCTTGAATTCATAGACTATGATGGCACTGTGTTGTACAGGTATACGTATGCACAGGCTATGGCGCTTACTGAATTGCCACCATTGCCGACAAACCACATGACGGAGACTCCGGCTCTTAGAGCACAGGGATGGAACTATACGCTGCAGGAGATAAAAGACAATCTTGACGCCTACAAGAGCGAGATCGGTCTCAACGACGTAAAGAAGTATTTAGGGCTATCCGACGACTCAACCCTTGACCAGCTGAAGCAGGAGCTTGGTCTCACAGACGAAGCATTGCTTTCAGACATACTGGATGCCATACCACCAGAAGTTTTTGTAGTTAAGACGACTGTTGGTTGCAACTACATAACCGACGACGAGGTTACGTATTTAACCGTTGAAGTGGGCGCAGATTCAGACAACACGTTCTGTTTTGCGTTTGCCCAGGTGTCCGGGTCGTCCGTGAAGCTCGAGTGGGGAGACGGCGCAGTCAACGACCCAGTAGGATCCAACGCGTATACTGTACGAGAGCACAAATATGCTGCACCTGGAACATATACGATAAAAGTCACACAGTTGGTATCTGGGGATCCGAAACTGAAACTTGCAGGGCCGATTTGTGGCCTACAGAGTACTGGAACTCCAAACATAGTCAGAGGTACCTCTTGTATAAAGTCGATCAAGCTCGGCAAGATCAGTGAGCTGTCCAACTGGGTTTTTGGTCAGTGTATAAACCTTGAATCTATAGCAATACCAGACGGAGTTGCAGTTGGAACCGGTGTTTTTGCAGGATGTCCTAAACTAAAGGCAGTTGTATTTCCAAGGGGTGCCACTTCTGTCAGCCAGGAGGCCGTGGCGTATTGCTCTTCGCTGACAAGGATTTCTATTCCCAGGACTGTTACAACAGTAGGCCAAAAGGCATTTTTACAGTGTCCTGGCATTGAACATATTGGTCTAGTTTCGACGATAACAAACATAGGTGACAACGCGTGCAAGTCTTGTGGGTCGTTGAAGGCTGTGTATGGAGGACTTCCTGCAAACGGAACATACGGAGTAAGCTTGTTTGCCGAGTGCGGAAGGCTGCAAACCGTTCAGATCTGTAACGGAGCTGTAATGGGCGGAGGAAGCTTTCTCGACTGTACAGCGCTGAAGAGCACGGGCCTTGACGAGACGTCGTCGCTTGGTGGATCGACAATAGGATTTTTCAGCGGATGCGTCTCTTTGGAGGATGTCGGTACAATAACGACAACAAACGTGCCAAAGAATGCATTCTATTACTGCAAATCGCTCAAGAGAGTAGAATTCAAGGACAACGGGTCGCAGATTACATTTGGAGATTTGGTTTTTGCATATTCAAGCATTGTCGAGTATGACTTTACGCAGTGCGAGGCAGTTCCTGTCATATCTGCTTCTACTTTCTCGAATACGCCGTATGACAAGAGGATCTATATACCGGCTTCGCTTGCGAGCACGTGGAAGGCTTCATCAAACTGGAGTTCTATGCTATATTTGCCTGATCTTGCCAACGTAGAGGACTTCAGTGCGTCAAAATCGTATGCACGGGGAGAGCTTTGCAAGTACTGGAGTGCGTACTACGCCAGAAAGACGGCAGGAAGCGGTAGCTGGAATACAAACAACTGGACTCTTCAGCAAGGATTTTTGATCCCGGTTTAATACAGGAGGAAAAGAAAATGGCTCAAATAAAGACTTTGAAGTTCAACGATCATGTCGTTGCAAAAACATATAGCGGAGATGATAGCATCTATTTGTTCGACGGAAAGATAATCGGAAACAACGGAATTGAGATCGTAGGTGGCTTTAATTTTAGCTCACCTGGCGACCATCGTGAGACAATAACGACAGGAAGCGGCGGAATGGAGATAAGACAAGACGGCGGCGACATAGTTTTTATAGGAGAGAATACACCTCCGTCTGTCAAGTTCTTTGACACAGAGTTTGATCTCAGGGCCACAAGTTCACAAGAAAGCTGCGGAGTATTGGTGAAGCTTCTTCAATATACAGACGGAAACCAGTCACTTGATACTTACGCAGGTCCGTTCAGGCTTGTTGTATCGCAGACTCATGTCACAGATCACTGTGGACTTTCTTCCGGCTATGTTGTTTTTGCTGTTCCTGCGAATTAGTAATAAGAAGTGACTACACAGGAAATCCTCTCTAACGCGTTTGTTGTGACAGGCGGCGGAAAGCGCCTGTCACAGTTCAAACGTACGTTCAAGTCCGTCGGCTTGGATCCTTCCAGTGTAAGAGAGTGGCGAGAATGCCACATAGACAACGAAGGCTCCCTTGGAAATGCGGTGTCGCAGTACTCTCTGGTGCGTTTTGCGCTTCAGACGAAGATGCCATTTCTGGTCGTGTTCGAGGATGACGCAGTTCCGTCAGACGATGCTGCGAATTTGCTTGTAAAGGCATTCGAGACGAGACCGAAAGACTGCCTGTGCCTGTCGCTCGGCTGGACACAGACCTATCCTAGGCAGAAGGAGGATATTGCGAAGAGATCTGACTTCAAGCGTGTGTACGGCAGTCAAGCGTATGTGTTGTTTGGTGAGAAGGCCTACAAGGAATTCCTGTCAAAGTGGGAGAAGAATGGACGAGCCGATGTAGTTTTAGGTCTTATGGACGGGTCATACAAGGGGAAAGACCCGATATTTGCACAGCATACGGTCGGCAGTTCGATCCATCTCCCACAGGGTTGGTCAGTAGATCGCAAGCTAGAAAGCGCAGCAGACTTGGATCTTAAGACAAGATACTCAAAGGCACTCGCGGAGGTTGCAAAGGACAAGGCTGAGCGAACTATGCATGTTGCTTATACGATCGACGTTCAAGGGCAGGGAGCTGCACAGTTCTGTGATCAGCTTCTTGTGTCTGTCTACACAATGCGAAAGAATATGGCCAAGGACGACATAGTTTGTGTACATATCTTCTATAATGTCATACCGGCGGATCTTATGATGAAGATAAACGTGCTCATGTCCGACAACTTCCATATTGTGTTCAACCGTATACCTTCGAGTCTTATGCAGAAGCTTGACGCGTGCTCTAGAAGAAATCCAGGTGGTCGCGTAAGAACGTTTTCAGGCATAACGTTTGCCAGATTCTGTCTGCCTATGCTGATGCCCGGAGTAGATCGCGTGATATACATAGACGCCGACACCCTGTGCAGGTCTTCTATTAGAGAGCTGTGGGACACTGAGCTTGGCGAAAACGAAGTCATTGCAGCACCGTACGGCGTCGTGCCGGAGTATGGCTTCTATTCCGGCACGATAGTCATGGACTTGAAGAAGATGCGGTCCAAGGATAATGTAGTAGTACGGTTTTTGGACTACGCATCGAAGGAGGCGTACAGGTTCTTTCTTCCTGATCAGACGGCAATGAACCGTTTCTTCGCAGGATCCATAAAGCGTATAGATTCGAAGTGGATATTTCCTCCTACGCCAGGAGAGAACAACAACAAGATGTGGGACGCGCCAATATGGCACTTCTACAACGGACAAAAACCGTATAGAATAAACGTAGACGATGCAGGCAAGGCACTTGTTCTTTGGAACAACGAACTGGCCGACGCAGAGGCTGAAATAGGAGGATAGGATGGCAATTGTTACAGAAAATTTAGGGAACGGGCTTGTACGCACATACAGCAATGCAGGATTCAAGGTTCACGGTGGATACCCTGAGTCCGACTACGACGTTGCCTACGATCCAGAAGACGCACACAGGGAATACACGGAGACAGCTATTCCAGTTGATCAGCCTCCAGGTCCAGAGCCGGGGTTCAGGGAGTTGTCAAGGGTTAAGCTGTACCGCAAGTTCAAGTCCATGGGCATCTGGGAGCAGGTGAAGGCCTGGATGCAGTCGCAGGATGGCGTCTGGGAGGAGTGGGAGTATTCCACTACGCTGGATGAGGACAACGATCTTGTAAAGGGAGCCAAGACATTCCTTAAGAGCATTTTCGGGCTTACGGACGAGCAGATTGAGGCGATCGTATCCGAATCTGTTGCTGAATGAAGACAAGAGCTATTCACAGCCTTATAAAGACGGCGGCGTCGGATGGATCGTTCTATCCTACTGGAGCTCTTTTGTATGGTGGTATAGGGGCACTTCTTGGTACGCTGTTTGACGAGGAGAATGCAGGAAGAGGGGCGCTTATAGGAGGAATACTTGGAGCCCTTGGAGGCGCAGGTAGCGATGCCTATAGATATTATAGCGATAAGTACGGACCTCATTATAGTGACAGTCGCGGGCCTGAGTATGTAGCGCCTACTACTGATACAGATTCTAGCGGGGCAGAGATAGACCCTGACTCGGAGATCGGTCAGAGGGTCTCAGAGCTGTCTGACCGCCTTAGAAGATTCAACGAGACGATTCAGATTCCGACAAAGAGAGAGTTTGCCGGAACTGGCTATGACGATAGCAAATGGCACGAGTATTCGCCCTATACGACAGTTTTGTACGGAGACGAGTATCCAGGCACTTCCGTTGCCTTTACTACTCCAGATGATTATGTCGGTGAAAATGACAAGCCAGTCCTTCATATAAGAGAGGGAAAGGCGTTAGATAAGGAATACGAAGACCTTGTAATGCCAACTCTGGCTCACGAGTACAGCCATTGGCAGAACGGCGACGTCGATCCAAATGAAGAGAACAAGGGCGCAGGTAGATCTGCCATAGAACAGAAAAAGCTTGAGGAGGCTTACGGATTTACTGATTCTGACCTTGGAGACACTACTGCCGGAAGCCCTGTTGCAGAAGCGGGTGCGACCAATGCCGAGCTTAGGGCAATGATATGGCAGACACTGTCTGACAAACTTGGCAGGGATGCTACGTATGATGAGTTCAAAAATTATATCGGAAACATGGATTTGAATACGTTCATAGACGAGATCGCAACAAAGACCGACAATATTTATTTCCTTAACAGCCTTGAAAGATCGATACTTAACAATGATGTATATCTAAGGTGGCTTGACAAGAATCTTGTGCCGGTAAAAGATGCTCCTCTGTGGCACAGTGTTATTCCGTGGACGACCGGATCCGAGAAGAAACGCAATAACGCCATTGAATTTAATAATGAACTTATACGTCGCAAGGCCGAGGAGTTTTTAAAACCGTACAAGAGAGCGCTGCTTGAAGTTGCCGACAGAGGCAAACACAAGGCGAGGAACAGGGTATGAGCACATCTATCGATTCGACAGGCAGCCTGGATTACAGCAAGAAGGAGCGAGAGGCGCTTCGAATTGGAGGATTGTCGGCCTTGATGGCCGGCACGGCCGATTATCTTATGAACAGGAAGCAGAAGAACACGAAGAAGCGTCTTTTGCGCTCAGCCTTGGTAGGTCTTGGTGTTGGTGGCGCCACGACCCTAGGAAAAACAGTGTATGACAACCACAAGCTTTTCGAGTCGTACAAGGACACAGGACGGATTCCGTTTGGATTTACATCTCTTGGGTCTGGCACGTTCGACCCGAACTCGCCTGTCGAGGTTGTAGAGGACGAGAACGGAAATCCTACGATATCGCTTTATTTCAGAGGTATACGCGGACACATAGATACTGGTTTGCACAATGCCAGTGAACTCAAGGATCGCATATCGGAGCAAGTATCTGGTTCGATCGTAGGATCGAAGCATCTTCAGCAGTACATAGACAGGGTGCAGAGGGCTAGCGACGATTGGGCGGCAGCACATGACGGACAGAGACCGAAGCTGCGTCTTATAGGCCATAGCAGAGGCGGACCAGCCGCGTTGAGATTCGCGCAGGAACTGAAAAACAGGGCAGGCAATCTTTCCGTAGACGACATAATAGCCTTGGATCCTGTATATGTGACCGCTTTCGATAGGTTGAAGAGCAGGGGCAAGGACCTGGCCAACAACATTTACATGGTTAGGCCACAGCTAAGCGACAGCAACAAGTTCCAGAGGGCTATGGCCGATTTATTCGGAAGCAATCCGTTGATGTTTAGATACGCAAGCCCTAATTTGGAATCGATCGACGTGCCTGGGGCCACGCATACTGATGATGAAAAGATGCTTCCATATGTGCTCGATTGGCTGAAGAACAGAAAGAAATAGATTTTTATTAGTATTGTGTGTATTATACGATGAAGATATCTAGACAACCTAGAAAAGGAGAAATAGATGACAGACGCATTTAAGCAGGGTTTCATGGACAAGATGGCAGAGTTCGAGAAGGACTCGAATGCATTTACGGATCTTATTGCGAAGCCAGTGGCACAGGCTGCCAGACGTGGAGCAGGAGCAGTTGCCAGAGGTGTGAAGGGTCTATTTGGTAGAGGGGCTGCAAAGGCCGCTCCGAAGATCACTATTACACCTGAAGAGGTTGCCGCTGCAAAGGTTCCTTCGAAGATAACGATTACTCCTGAGGAGGTTGCAGCTACGAAGAAGTCACCCGAAGAGATTGCAAGGGTCTACGGCACAGCTTCAAAATCTCCACAAATTATAGAAGAAAAACCAGAAGTGCTTGCTGAAACGCGCAAACATAGATCTCCTGGTCTTCTAGATGTGTCTGGAAGGAGGTATGCAAGTCCTAAAATGCTGTCAGGGCGCGGAAACGAACAGTGGGCAGAGATAGATAATGCGGTCAGGGCTGCGCTTGCTGATAAAGGACTTAGCGTAGCTGAAAACGACGGTCTTGCTAGGTCGATGGCGACCGCTATTACTGAAGGCGATGCCACAAGAATGGCCTCTACTGGACAGCATTTAAAAGATGCACTTGGAGCTCCAGATTATGTAAAAGGGGAGTTAAAACCCGTTCCTGTTAGCACTGTAGACTCATTCCCTTCTAGAGAAATGTATCCTTTCTCTGTTGAGACTGGGGAGCTTCCGACCATTAGTAGTGGTAAACGTCTTGATACTGGATATTGGCCAGAGTTTAAGGATGGAACTATAGGATATAGATACGAAATTCCGGATGGATTTAAAGAGGTTCCAAGTAATATGGCAGTTAAAAAAACAGAATCGGTGCAGCCGGACTCTTATAGACTTAATTATGTGCCGGGTCGTTATGCTGAAATGCGACAAGCCATACGAGATTGGGGTGAGAATGCCTGGAAAGATTATGCAAATTTCCAGGAAAATCCAGGCTTTTGGGCTCTTCGTGATCCAAAGATTCGGCCACCGTTGTTCGAATAATATAAACAATGTCATGTTAAAAACGCCAGGAATCAAACCTGGCGTTTTTTATTGTTATCTGGTATCCTGTTGCTGTGTTTAAAAACACGGGAGATAAAATGGAAAAAAGAGCAGTTGTAACGAAGTACAGTACGCCAGAGCTTAAGAAAGAGACCAATATTCTAAAGAAGGGTGCAGAAGCGTTCGATGATTTTATAGACAATCTGCAGAAGTATCCTACTGTTCGCTCGCTTGAGGCGTCCAAGGAAGACGAAAAGACATTCGAGGAGGAAAATAAAAATGACAGAAGCATTTAAGCAGGGTTTCATGGACATGATGTACAAGCTTGCCGCAGATCCTACTGGAGGCATGTCTGCAGGAGACTACCAAAGTGTATCTCCTGAGAGATTTGCAGCTATGAGCGGTGCTGGTACAACCGGAGCTCAAGCTAAGGCTGTGCAGGCTCATAGGGTTCTGCCGACTAAGCCACAGCCTCATTGGACAGAGGCTATAAAGAATATCATGGCCCCAGAACCTTCACTTATTGATAAGATCAATCGACAGCGTGCGGTATATGAAGACATGAAGACGTATCCTGCGTTAGATAAAAACATGCAGAACATACTTAACAGTATATCGAATAACAAACGGCCTAAGTCAGCATAAAACAGAGCAATCGACGTGGGTCTACATCTGAAGCAGAAGAGGCTTTGCCTGTACATACCGGTGGACATCTACCGGTGTGACGTGTATTTCATTTCAGGTCCTTACGATGATCTGGCGAAGAAGATGCATGATCTTGAGCTGCCTCAGAAGCTGGTGCCATCTAAATCAGAAGTCTCGAAATATCAGGCACTTACGATAGATTGTGATAATGGCAACGTGATCATATGGTTTCCTGGTGAGACATATCCAGGCACTATAGTCCACGAATGCACGCATGCCGCCAACATGATTCTGGAATACCACGACGTAGTGGACGCAGGAAACCACGAAGCCCTGGCGTATTTGACCGAGTTCCTGTTTGACAATATACTGGAGGGGCTTCTACCAGAACCAAAGAAGTCAAAGAAATGAGTGTAAGCGCGGCATTTAAACAGGGCTTTACAGACGCCATGAAAAAGATGGCGTCTGACGAAGAATTGCCAGAGCCGCTTATTGAGTATTCGTTGTCCGACGTGTATGACAAAGGCCGTAACTGGATGTCTCCTGAGGATTTAGTAGACTATATGTCCATCGAGCGAATGTCTGAGCCCCTGTACGAAAAATCGAATGGCCTGTTGAATAAGGCTAAGCTGCTGAAGGATTTGAAACGAGGCTATACTGCTGATCTGTTCAATGCTTTGGATTCTAGGAAAGTTCCATACAAGAAGCACAAGATGCTGTTTGGACTCCTTCCGGATTCAATAGAGGAGGATCCTCTTAGTGCTGTTGTAGATGACAGCGGCACACAGCGACTGAGAAAAGAAGAGACTGATTTCCTTAGGGACATGTATACTACAGGCGAAGACGAGGATAGGGAAGAGGTGAAGCGCCTACTTAAATCGTATATATTCAAGCACGATCTGGATGATTTGATTAACAAGAAGTAGCATGACACAGAACGTACCAAGCGGATTCTTCGGAAACGGAAACGGCGGAGTCTTCAATTCGAAGACCGCCAATCCGTTCTGCGACATGGCGTCGCAGTATATTCCGCAGGATCTTGACGAGATCTTCGAGTTGGTCGAGCTTATGTATCTGACAATGCCGCCGTTCAAGGCGGTGTCAGAGCGCCTGGTGCGTTACTTCCTTACAGATATCGTCATAAACGGTGCATCTGACGACGAGCGCGAGAAGTACGAGGATCTGTTCGACAAGAAGCTGCATATGATTCAGCAACTGGCCCTTATAGGCGACGACTACAAGGTCTATGGCAACGCTTTTGCCTCTATTTACTTCCCATTCGATAGATTCCTGATTTGTCCACACTGCAAGACCGAGTATCACAACTCGACGCTGAACTACGAGTTCAACAAGAAGCAGGGCGACTTTATATGTACATGCCCCAAGTGCCATTATCGTGGTGCATTCAAAAGAGACGACCGTAGAAACATAACAGATCTGGACAGGGTCAAGATAATCCACTGGAATCCAAAGTCTATCTCTATCCGTGTACATCCTATCTCTGGCGAGGTTGAGTACTATTACAGGCTGGACCAGAAGTACATCGACAAAGTGCTCGACGGCGACCGTTTCTATCTGGATACCATGCCGTGGGCACTGGTCAAGCTGTGCCTGTCAGCAGAGAAGGGCAAGCACGTCTACTTCAAGTTCAACAGGGACGCGATCTTCCACATGAAGAGCGGATCCCTGTCTGGCCTCGACATCAAGGGATGGGGCATTCCGCCTCTTCTGACACAGTTCAAGCTTGCATACTACATTCAGACGCTTCGTAGATACGACGAGGCGCTGGCCTATGACTTCATCATGCCGTTCCGTGTTATATCTCCTGCGTCTCCAGGCAACGCAGATGGCCAGGATGCGTTGACTTTGGTCAACATGCAGCAGTTCAAGTCCTATATCCAGGACATGGTTGCAAAGCATAGGGCAGATCCTACCGTTATGTCTGTCTCTCCATTCCCGATCCAGTATCAGATGCTTGGCGGTGAGGCAAAGCAGCTGTCACCAAAGGACAACGAGGCGCAGGCGATGCAGGAACTTATGAATGCTTCCGGCTATCCTCAGGACCTGTATGCAGGCACTTTACAGCTACAGGCCGCTCCTGTCGCCCTCCGTCTAATGGAGAAGCAGGAGAATGCAATGGTGGATGGCTTCAACGCGTTCCTGCAGGAAGTGGCTGACAAGGTCTGCCACTATTTCCGCTGGGATCCTGTCGAGGTCGAGCTGCGTTCCATCACCCTTGCAGACGATCTCGAGCGCAAGGGTCTGCAGCTCCAGGCCGCCGCTGGCATGGATGTGTCCAAGCAGACGGCCTACCAGCCGTACGGCATCGATTACATGGAGGAGCAGAAGCGCATCCTCGACGAGCAGCTTGAGATACAGAAGCTGCAGCAGGAGGCACAGGAGGAGACACAGACGCAGCAGGAGTCCGAGGCCATGGGACAGGAGAACAATCCTATGTCCGGCATGCCGAGCACGCCTACGGATCTTGTCCAGCAGGCTGATCAGATTGCGCAGAACATCATATCTGCGCCTGAGGTCAACAGAAGGCACCTGCTTAACCAGGTGCGCATGAGCAGTCCTGCGCTGCACGCTATGGTAAAGCAGAGAATGACAGAGATGCGCCAGGACATGTCGCGCGAGGGACGCGCTCAGATCGAGCAGCAGATGCAGCAGGGAGGAGGCGCTCCGCAATGAAGACCGACGCACTATACGCGCTGATAAAGACCGCGCAGGGAATATATTTTAGCGAGCCTGTACGAGTTTCGGATGAGGAGGCAGAGCGCATCTGGCAGGAAAACGAAGCCAAAAGACGCAAGGAGCTCGACGACGCGAAATTCAATGACGCGGTTAGAAGAGCCAGGCTCGCCAAGGAGTATGCAAAAAATCATCCTTTTAGCTATAACCCATATACTCCGTCCATACTAGACCCGATAGATAGGGCAATCAAAGGAGTATCAAGCGCTGTGGGTCATGGGGCAACGAAGGCGTTTGATGCAGCCGCTGGAGCTGCCAAAGGGTTTGGAAAGTGGTTCAAAAGCACTCTGGACAAGCCTGATGCAACACAGCCTTCACAACCACGTTTTCTAGGGAGGTAAAATAACAAATGACACACGCATTCATACAGGGATTCATGCATAAGTGCGCCGAGAACAGACTCAGCTTTGAGGATGCGAAGAGTCTGCTTGAGAAGGCGGCAGTGGATATGTACACGGATCCTTCGAGCAGCTTTCAAGGAGCTGATTCTGAAGGACGTATAACTATGGATGGTGGAACTGGCTACGTGATGAGAGACGGAGATACTGTTTCACATATTCTGCAGAGAGCTGGTATAAAACAGAAGCATCTTGGGCAGGTACTAAGAGAGAACGGTCTCGATCTCGAGAGCGCGAAAAAACTTAGGCCCGGAAGTATAATAAACGTAAGCGATCCAGAGTCGTACGGAGCCGCCTCTGTTACAAATCCGCCTGCAGCGTCGCAGCCCCAGCCTCCACAGCCAGCTCCGCAACCAACACCACCGCCTCCGGCGACTAGCGCGGCGCCTGCACAGTCAGCGACAGCGAAACAATCCAAGAAAAGAAGTTTTAGAGACAGAGCGATGAGAGCAGCCGGAGATCTGTTTTCTATGCAAGGTTTTGGACTAATTTAATTGTGTAGTGAGATGACAGAAGCATTCAGACTTGGTTTCATGGCAAAGATGGCGGAGTTGCAGAAGGAAAGCCAGCAACTCCTTAGGCTATCAGACTCCGAAGCGCTGCAAAAAGTACAGGATTACACAGAAAGCGACGAGTGGAAGAGCAAAGCGAGCGATCCTGCTTTCTGGACCGAAACTCAGCGACTTGGAGAGCAGGGAGCAGCCGCCAGAAGGGCAGCAGGAGGAACACAACAACCAGGTTCTAGAGCTGTGCCGCCAAGACCCGGAGAACCTCATATCACAAGACCAGGAGCACCGCCGTATTCAAGGCCAGGCACACCCGTTCCTCTCGATCCTGTAACTCTAGGTAGAAAGGGTCCTGGCGGCTATGAGAAGAATCCAAAGCCGTACCAATTGCCAGAAGGTGTTGGAACTAAGCCATTGACTCAAGAACAGAGAGAAGCAGAGTCAAGGTCGTTTGAAGAGAAGTGGAAAAACAATCCTACAATAAAATGGCACTCTCGCGATGAGTATGATGAGGGTCTGAATCCGAGAGGGACTGTTCCAGTGCAGCCAGCAGCGCAGCCTGCGGCTCGTCCAGCAGCGCGTCCTGCAGCACGCCCAGTGGCACGTCCAGCGGCACAGCCTGCAGTACGTCCAGCGGCACAGCCTGCAGTACGTCCAGCGGCACAGCCCGCGGTTCGCCCAGCGGCACAGCCAGCGGCTCGTCCAGCGGCACAGCCTGCAGTACGTCCAGCGGCACAGCCTGCAGTACGTCCAGCGGCACAGCCCGCGGTTCGCCCAGCGGCACAGCCAGCGGCTCGTCCAGCGGCACAGCCAAGGAAGTTCAGAGTAGTATATGACAAGAAAACAGGTACATATAGAAGAGCGGACCCGAATGACACTACGCCATTTACAGATAGAGAGCGTCGTGGAATAGAGAAACTTCATGCCGAGAAAGGCAGAACGACGCCTATTTCTTGGTGATAAATGTAGATCAAGCAGATCATCAACAAGGAGAATAGAAGATGACAGAGGCATTTAAGGCAGGATTTGTTGCATACATGGAAAAATATGGCCAGGCGATACAGCGGGCGGCTCAGCCAGCAGCACAGCCTGCTACTCCTATAGTGAAACGACCGATTGATTTCGGAAAACCGTTTACAAGAGATATAAAGCCCGACCCAAGGATATCCGGGAGACGAACGACGTCTCCAGATGTGACTATATCTATCAGAAGGAAGCCCCCGGCTATCATGGAGGAGCCGCCAGTTGTAGGAGAGAAGATTCCAAGAGCTATGCCTGTTCTTGCCGAGGATCCACTCAAGAGAGGGACTTTGCTGAAAAGATCTTAAGCAGGTAGACTGTTGCTTGTTTAGATTTTAACTAGTAGAATGGTAGAAATTCGCTGAACAAAGGAGACTAGGAAATGACAGAAGCATTCAAGGCAGGATTCACGGACTACATGAACAAGCTGGCATCATACGTCAACGGACGTACCATGCCTTACGTAAAGAAGGCAGAAGCTGAGGAGCCGACAGGAATGCGTCTGGAGGCACTCGACAGCCTGATCAAGATATCGGCTGCACCAGAATACGACTACACAAGCGCGGAATGGGAACCATTCCACACTCCATCGGATGTAAAACTTCGTATGATGCCTTCTGGAAGAAAGCTCCCTGCTGATTGGATCGTTGACGACCAGGGCAGGCAGTGGCACAAGAACGACGCACAAGCTAAGAAATATCTTAAAAACCGCGGCGTAGCACAGACCGCGGTTCCTACAGCTGCTGAAGCAACTCCTCCGCCAGCCGCTCCTGCAGCTGAGCCTCCTGCGCCTGCACCGGCTCCTGTTGCGGCAGCTCCCGCCGCTCCGGCAGTTGAACCTCCTGCAGCAGCCACTGCGGCTGCTCCTGCCGCTCCTGCCGCTACACCACCTCCAGCTGCTGCTCCAGCCGCAGCACCGGTAGCAGCGCAGCCCGAGGAAGAGGTTCAGGCAGTATAAGTGTTGCACGCATGTTGATCGCTGTATATGACAGTTTTCTTCAAACAGGGGTTTGTTGACTATATGACAAAAGCCGCGGCAATGCGGCTTCCTGTGCTTAAATATCTCGATAATCCAGAAGAGGAGCGACCGAGCTGGAAGGAAAGTGTCGAGATAGCGGCTAAGAAAGTGTTTGGGCTTGAGGACCCGCCACCTGTAGAACAGTATGGAGTTACAACCACTAAGCCAGGTACGAAGCAGAGGCTTGCCGACTATTCTGCAGGAGAAGGCACGGAAAATAGAGTCAAACGTCTTGAGAAAAAGTGGAACACTCCTGGCGTGAAGCCAACTACGGTTGGGTCGAAGAGAAGGACATGATATCACGATGCCTGCGAAGTCAAAGAGCCAGCAGAGATTCTTCGGCATGGTTGTGGCATATCTCAACGGAAAACTGAAGAATGCGCCAGAGAGCGTAGTGCGCGCAGCGAACAGTATATCAAAGGAGGATGCGCGCCACTTCGCAGCTACAAAACACGACGGATTGGAAGAGAAGAAGGCGCAGGTCATACCAATGATAATTCTTGCGTCTTACCTTGCCGGGCGCAACAAGGGCAAGAAGATCGACGAGAAAAAGAAAAAGAGCGACTGCGAGCGCGATGAGCCAGTAATATCTGGCATAAACAAGGCAGCTTGGTCTTCGACAGCCGTACACGTTCAGAACAAGCAGGTGGCGTATGACTTCGATTCTATAGAGGAAGCCAGCGCTTTTCTTGCGTCAATAGGCGTTCTATCGGAGGACGAGATATCTGAAATGCTGTATAACAGGGAAGGGCTTATAAACGGGTTCGCGGTTACGTATCCTGACGAGAAACTGGCCCAGGTTATGTATGTTGATCCGTACAGAAGGCACAACAGGTATATCCGTGCGCAGAAGGTCGTCGACGCTGCAATGGAAGACAGCACTGACGATGATACCAAGGAGGCCAAGAAGAGGCACCGCAAGGATCTTGAAAACAGGCTTAAGGCGCTTTCAACCGATGCCGATATAGCTGAAAAGACTGTAGGCGTCATTGCGGATCTTTTAAACATGAAAGGTAAATGAGATGTCAAGACTAAGTTGTGTTTCTGTGATATTGATTGCGCTTGGACTCGCCGTGATTGCCGACAACAAGGTTGTTTCGGTAGATACAAACGGAGTACTTAATGTCGATTCGTTTTACGTTGGAAGCGCTACGACGGATGTGCTTCGTGCCGACGGTGTTGTCCTTGGGACAAGCAAAGTAGACGAAACAGGCGTCACTTTTTCCGGCAATGACGGAGTTATCGTGTTTGCTTGGCCTACGAATTACGTATCAGAGTTCGGACAGCAGTATCCGGCATACGGAGTCAACACATACACGGACCCGTTCGCCACAGAGTGGTTTGTAGGCAAGTCGATAACGGATCTTCGCAATTTCTTCATCGTAATAGGAGACGAGCACTTCTACGAGGAATATACCAACAATCCACCGACTACACTTCACGAGCTCGAGGGCTATGTGAGCGACTGCGTGTATCTTCTATCGCATGTCAGAGTTGAGAAGTCGTACGACGATGTTACCAATGAGATGGCCAGGCTGGACGCGAGAGTATCTGCGACAGAAAACACATCGAAACGTTTCGGCGGAGGAGTCAATGATCTCGATTTCATAATAAACAGTGATATCGAGAGTGACAACATGGATGCATCGGATATGCTTGAAATGATAAAGACGATGGCCAGATACATAAAGAACGGCACTACCAACCAGCTAAAGTAGGTGATGACAATGAAGCGGCTTTTGACATTTTTTGCGGTTGCTGTCTTTTCGGCAAATGCGTGTGCGGAGACACTGTGGGAGGTTTCGTTTACAAACGACATTCCTACGATGTCTTCGATAGCAGGCGCAATCAGCAATGCTGTCTCTGAGATTGGACAAGGATCTATAAATACACAGTCTGTTATAGATATTGTCAATGGCATGGACATTCGGCCTGGACTTGATACAAATGCCGTCATAGACATCGTCTCAGACTACACTGACAGTACGATACGCCAGGCCGTAGACGACTATATAGAACAAAGCGGAAGCGCGGCGGTGATAGATGAGCTGTTTGATTCTGCTAAGAATAACTATATTTCAAGCATTGGAGGACGTGCCTACGGGCTTGAGGTCGCAGAGGCTGTAAGTGTCGTTGTCAGATCAGATAAGGTCTCGTTCAATGTGCGCGTTTCTGCCTATAGTCCTGAGATCGCCGATGGAAGTCTTGAGATCATATTTGACAGAGAAAATCTTTTGGAGCTTCTAGAGCAAACATATTATACCGCTGAAGTTCCTAGGGGCCTGAGCGATGTTGCTCGTGCGGATCTAGTATTCAAGCAGCTCGGCCTTGGCGATCTTCCAGTCGTAAAAGAAGAAAGGGACGTTATCGCCAATCTCCTTAAAAGCGATTACAGTGTTCAAAGAGTTGCATACAGACAGATAAACGGTACGACGGTAGATGGCTATGCCGAGGGAGTTTCAAGTACGAACGCAGTGCTTGTCTTGTTTGAGAAGTATGTGCCGAAGCCGTCAAGGGGCAACGCGTTCAGAGTTGCGCTGATATATACGCCTTCTGCTGCCAACGAACTCGGTAGAAAGCTGTTCGAGGCGACGGATGATTCTCCCATAGTGCTTGATCCTGGCACTGATTCGTTTTTTTACGTGTGTCTATCGTCTTCAGGACACGCATACACGGACGACTGGTCTGACTACAGCAATTTTGACAACAAGTTCGTCGTGTATTCTTTGACATACGACGGCACGGATTATCCTGCGGCATACATGAAGATGTATGGAAACTACGACACGAATACCGTCCCGTACGGCCCGATGTCTCCTGTTATAACTGAGTGGCATCTGAACAGGGTATCGAATGACTGGAATAATATTGTCGCCAGCACGATCGAGTCCGGTCTGGCAGATGAGCGCGAGTTCTTCTCGAGCAATGTAGTTGCGTCGACAGAACTTCTTAATACGGTATCGAATGTTTTCTTCCCGTTCAGAGATTCGTTCTTCGATACGGTGGAGTCATGGAGCAACGCTGTCCAGGCAGTATCTGGCGACGTGTCTGTGATTGAGGCAATCCTAGATTCGGCGGTATCGTCGCGTCTTGAGTATGCAGAGACTGTTCTTGATGACTCTACCAACAGTCTTGCCAGAATAGAACGAGGCGTAGAGGTTACAGAGCGACTGTACGATGATATAACGAACAGAATCGTTGAAGCGAACGCCGATACAGAGCAATATGTTACAAATTCCGTCAAGCAGTGGTTTAATGCGCTGAACGATTCAATATTTGTCGTGTCGAATGTCGAAATGACTGCCGTTAAGGACGCCGGTGTCAGGCTGGGATTTCCTATAACGTATGCTCCTACTAGCTCCGTAGTGCAGCTTTTTTCATACACAAACGCGCTGGTTGACGATCCTGATACTGGTTATGTGCAGGATTCACTTGTTCCGCAGACGGTTTATATAGATTTTTCAGAGGACTCTCTTGTTTCACTCACTAATTTTCTGAGTGGAAAATCCACTACTGTAAACGGAAAATCGTACGGGTCTGGGTGGACGTCTTTAATCATAGGCGGAAAAAACCTTAATAATGGCCTGTATCGGACAGATGTCACTAGGGCAGCTCCTGGAACTGGGGTTAAATGGATGCTGACGATGGGCCAGCTGATTGACTATTCTGACGCCTATGGCAGTGAGGCGGCATATGAGAGTGCGTACAACGGAAAGTGGTGCAGGCTGCAGACGCCATATACATTCAATGTGCATCGCGTATTTTCAGACGACAGCATATTACAGAAGGATTACAGCGGCGTAAGACTTATAGCGCTTCCACAGACGGCCGCGACTACTTACAGTGCCGGTACTTATAACATGAATTATCCTCACGTGCTGAACACTCTACAGTCCCCAGGGCCTGCCGGAGTTATGATGCCGAACAGCGGTTGCGGGCTTTCATTGTACGACGATAATACTGCCGTTTCTGCGCTTAAGACTACATCGATTCCGCTTTCTGTTAACGTCGTCGATGGTACGAATCGTATCAATGACATCGTTTTGCCGCTTATCATCGACGTTACGCTGTCGACAGGCGATGATTCCGCTGATTACAATCTGGAATGGAATAGGAAAGGAAGTCCACGCCTCGGGCTTCTTCTTAGATATTCGGCTGACGACGACAACTATGTAAGCGGTTTTGATACGCTATTAGACTATATTCGCGGAAAAGCCGATTTCGACGAACTGTACGAGCGCTTTATAAAGCGTATCAGGTGGTTTGTAACGTATGCGACTATTCATGACAGAATGACGTATGGCACAGCTACGGTGCCAGACCAGAAAACATCGGAAACAGCGTACGAGTATGTGCTTGACGCCTCCAAGGCGCTGAACGTTGTTCATACCCGTTGTGCCTATACGATAGGCTCCAGTCATGTCCAGATTAATTCCGCCGTCAATGCTACAAATAGAAACTTCAATTCAGGAATATTTTTGTACGATTACACCTCTGCAGCCATAGACGGGACCGAACTGAATATGAAGATCAGTCCGCTGGGCGAGACAGTGAATTACAGGCGCACAGTGACTTCGTACGCGAATCTTGACGATGTGATCGAGAACAAGCTTAATCGTATTTTAGATGATCGTGGAGAGATAACACGTGTTATCACGAATGTTACCGCTGTTGCATATACAAACGACCGTGTCAACGAGGCCTATGCTCTTGATCTGGTCAAGAGTGCGATAGACCGTGCTAATCTGGCCGGTACTTTGGCGGACGCGAATTCGAACATGGCGGCTGTCGTCAGCTATACGCAGGAAGCTACAGACAGACTTATCGGTATGATAGACACCCAGGAGGAAATAGCGCTTGAAGGTGGCTATCTCACGTCGAATGCCATCAATCGGCTTGTCATAGAACTGATAAGAAGGTATGCTGTCACAAATGGACTCACTGACTGATACTGAAGAAACGGACGCTTTCGTCGATCTCGACGCTGTCGTTCTTGTACGCAGGGACGGCACTGACGTAGTTGGCATTGATGCCAAGGATGAGTACATTGAAAAACCGGTAGATCCTCCGATCAAGGCGAAGAATGTCGATGGCACGCTTGTATGCGACGGTGTTACGGTTGATATGGGCACTGTCGTATTCAACCAGCATGGCATATTGTTTACGGGGTGTCGTCTAAAAGGATGCGTAATAGAGTCCTGTAGTCTCGATAATTGTGTATGCGAAAAAAGCCAGATACTGAAGTGCGATGTATCAGGTGGTGTGTACGCGAACAACTGCCTCCTTGATCAGTGTACTGTACACGATAACGCAAGGATCGTCTCGTGCGCGATTATGTACGGCGAGATCAGTATCAACGGAGCATGCCCTCTCGAGCGGAACGACATGGTCGGCGTGTTGTTCAGGAACAGCAATATGACGCATGTTAATAAATTCGGCACACTACGCGACTGTATATTTCAAGAAAGCTCTGGAGATCTGTACTATACGAATGTAGTGGATGGAGACATAGTTCGCGTCGCTGAAGTTCTCGGCGGCGGAACAAGGGTGGTGTCCGAGTCTGATTCAGACCATGGAAAACTGGATGAGCAGGATGGTAGATTTGGTATATCTGTTCTTCCTGCAGGCGGTCTTCTGTTTAACGATCTAGACGAAGCCATAGCTCATATGACGGGGTTGTCCGAAAGTGAAAAAGAGTATTTGGCTGCTTTCGAGGATGAGCCTGATTCTTCTATAGGTGTTCAAGTTACGACAACCGACGGCTCGCTGTATAAAATATTGAGAGATGCCGTGTTGGAGTACAAAATCCTCTATAGCCAGTTGCATGGTGGTAACTATCCATCAAGCGAGGATTCGGCAAGGTTCGACACAGAATTTAAGCCTTGGTTTCTTGATAAGACGCGTGACTACGATGGATCGTCAAGCAGCATTGGCACGTTCTCGTTTGACGGAGAACAGATCCATGTGCATATGTGCGATTTTGATGTGTACTCAGATCCTCCGACTGAAAATGACCCCTACGGCATAAGAGTGGTGATCTCTGCCAGTAACGTCAGGCAAGGAACTATTTCTACTGATAATGTATCCGCACACTCCATTTATGAGGCTGCTGTTTCAACGTCTGAAGTTACTAGGTCGTTGAGAGAGAGCGTATGTCCAACATGCGCGTGGAATCACAAAACTGATTTTGACAATCTGTACAACGCCTGGACGACCACCACCAGTACTGGGTCTGAAATCATCTATGAAGAAGAGACGGAAGGCGAGTATGACATACAGGTGACTATACTGTATGACGGACTTGTTACGTTTTATGGAAATCCACTTAAGAGACTGAGGGACTCGGTCGAGGCAGTGAGATCCGCGGTGGCTCGGGGAGACGTCGCAATAAACGGACATGTGTTCCTTAGATATCCGAGCGGGACAGATATTACTGGCAATGTTTCAACGCCCAGATATATAGTGTACGACCCGGACGTAGTAGAAAGGATGAGGGAGGACATCGTAAATATCATAGAGGAGGAGCCTGACATAGATACTCTTATGGGCATAGCCGTCACGCTCCAAAATTACTACGACAGCATGGGCATTGGTGCGAATGTTCCAGGAGGAGTAAATATCTTCGATGGGGATGTGTTCAAGATAATCAAGTGGTTGACTGATTACTTGCGCCCGACGTCCGAAGTATCGAAGAACGATCCTGAATTTCACAAGGTAATCAAAGAAATGTACTATGGTGCAGGGGGAGGGCCTGGTAACAATACACAGAAATGTCTGGGACCTAGCGTGCCTTGCGGTGAAGGTACGTCTTGGTCTAAGGAAAAATGCCGTTGCGTTCCTTCTTCTGGAGATTATTGGAAATGCCCAGAACGAACATGCCCGGATGGAATGAAGTGGAATGAAATCTCGTGCATTTGTGTCACTCCTAGCGACAATGATCCTCCGAACGGGGACATCTGTTACTTGGCTATAAAGCACGGGCGGCCTTGTGCGCTTCATCCCGTTGGCTCAGGTACGGCGGAAGATCCGATCAGGTATGTAGTGTGTTCGCCAGAATATTGTTATATTCCGTTAAATTTAAAACCGAAACCAACTCCTACGCCTAAACCGCCGAAAGACACAGTTTTAAAGCCGAAAGTAACACCTAAGTACCATCTGGCGACTACTACGGGAACGTGTGTATATGTCTCTACGCTTCCAAACGGCAACGAGGTGGCCTCAACTACCGCAGGAAAAAGATCGGTCATGAAGTGCACGGCCGATTGTGATAGCGAGTGTCAGAAAAATTTGGAAATCAACAGGTACTTGTGGGGTTGTTCGTTCTGGGGGTATTATGAGTGGAGTGGAACGTGGGGCTGGATAGGGTACAAGTCTTCGACAGGATGTCGAGCAGGTGCAGATCCGTCTAGGACAAAGATAACGTTCGTAGGCAAGACAAAACGGTGAGTAATGGCACTAGGTAAGGCAAGCAATGAATACAGAAGGCGTACTGCATCATAAGATAAAATTTAACGACAGGGTTTATCTCGTCGGTGACATCGACGAGCTTCTTGCAAAAAGAGACAAACGTCTCGACAGTATAGACAAGACACTGTCGAAGAAGCAGGATTTGTTGGTTCCAGGCCCTGGAGTTGATATAAAGGATGGAAAGATATCGATAACGATAGCTTCCGTCGTACCGAACGTTCTAAAGGTAAAGAACATCAACGAGGGTACTCTTTCCGAGGGAGGGAACATAGAAGTCGATAATACGTATCATGTGTATTTCGCTACCGTTACGAGTACCAGCACGGAATCATTTACATTCAAGAACCTCGAAAATCTCGCAGGCGATCAGGCGTATTCGATAGAGTTCTGGGTTAAGATAAGCGATCCTGCATGCAGGATAGTGTTTACGAACGAGAACATCGTAAATCTAAGCGACCCTGCGGACTTCAGGGTAAACACGGCCAATCAGATAGCGTACTTTGCAGTTAGATATTTTCTAGGGAAGATTTACATAAATAAGTATTTTGTAGGATAGATGACTACTCTCCGCATAGCAAGGGTATACGATACCGTAGATCCAGCCGGAAGAAGAGCGCTGTTCGAGAGAATAGAAGGGCGCTCCGAGATCGAAGTAACTCCTGGGCAGTCCCTGGAGCTGTACATGACGTCATATGATTGGGCCGTAAAGTGTAAGTATGTCGATTCGAGCGGCAACCTTATAGTGAATGAGAACGATACCAGCGGAGAATGGATAATAGACGGGTCGGCCACCAGCGCTTATTATTCTACTGTGTTTCCGTCTGATCTTACATATGTCACCCTTCTTGCGGTCGAAATACTGGACAAGGGCCTTGACGACGAAGTAAGAATCGAGCTGCAGGATCCAGGTGATTATTATGCACCGATTGTATTCGATGCACCACACGACTTCGTGTACATGCCGGACGGCACTACAAGGTGGAGGGCGATAAGGACAAGCAAGCATTCTAAGTATTGGAACAGCGGCACGAGGAATATAACGCTTGTGAACACGTCTGGCGGTGACACCGTTATAGGCATTAGGATACCCGATATAGACCCGTATGCCGGTCTTAAGGATGGAGAAAGGGACAGGGCCTCGTGGTGCGTACCAGGCTGGGGTGCTGCGTATGAAACGAAGGAATTTGGATATATTCAGGTATACTGCGGTCTGTATATGCCGTACAAGCTTATGTCCGGCGTGTGCTGGGGTGCACCGAGAGGATCCACGTTCAGCAAGTTTGTGGGTACGACCGTAGCTGCCAGGCTGAATTGGAACGCTCGATACAATCCAACAAGTCTTCCGATCTCTGAGGGATCGCTCGAGACTCCAGAGCGAGTTGAAAATTGCTATTTTGTAAACGCGCCGGAGCTAAGAAATTCAGAATTCGTCACAGGCTGCACGTTCATGGGCACAAGCACTGTGTTCAAGAGCTACAGATTCAGAGACGGCGTACCGTATGACGACAACGATCCGCAGAAGGGCACGAGATTCAGCGATCTTAAAGGATGCTTCGATCGGTGCTACTTTGCAGGATACAACAATTCATCGTATCACATATACGGTGCTGGTCCTATAGTATACGCCGCAAGAATCTCGAACTGCATTTTTTACAACACAGCCTGCGGGTTTCCTGCAAGAGGCGTCATTATCAACTGCGCGTTTGTAGGAAACGTGAGTACTACAAGCGAAAAATACCAGGACAGGGATGTTAAGTCGAAAACACTGGTTATAAATTCTTACATGTACAACAGCTGGTTGTCGTACATAGGCTGGGCCGCGGCTTTTCCTAAAACTATTTTCGAGGACCCATACAACCCAGGAAATAGAGAGAGATACGGCGATGATATGGTTGAGGCCTATCAGGATGCGTGGGTATCCATACGAAAACAACTACGCAATATAACGTACAGACGCTGTGTAGGTAGCCACAGGACGGGTTATGATTATGATTATCAGGTGCGTTCGCTTGGCGATGACCCGAGGATGGTAGGAACTGGACCAGACTACTGTTTTGATGTCGGAGACGATTTGTCGTTCATAAGGACTGGCAAGGTTGCGTCAAGATATTCAGCGACTGGAAGATTGGAGTACATAGACAATGTATATGATCTGCCTGGGTTGCACAGGCCAGGAGTTGATCCAGCTACGCTGATGCCTACAAAGGCGTCTGACAGATTGTATTGCACAGGAGAATCCATCGAGTCTGTAGCCGTTGATTTTCCAGAATTACTCGAAATCGACGAGAAGTACGACATACTGGGATCTACTGCAAGGTCGTACAACGGAGTTGATCGCAACCAGGGGCTTATTAGCATAGGGCCTAACGAGGTTCGTGTTAACGAAAGCACGACGTCTGTCGTACTTGCATCCATAACGAGTGGTTTCGGGTCAGTGAATCCGAGGGCAAGAGTATATGCCGCAGGATCTGACGCCGAGCTTACTATATATGGTGACGTGGATTCTGTGACAATAGATGGCGAATCTGTGCCACCTTCAAACTATCTACGCTTCACTGCCACTCCGGGCATACATCATGTTGAAATAGCCACCAAGAGGAAGTTTTACGTCACAGACAAGGGTTCTGATGGCGGACACACCTACGGGTCTAGCAGATATCCTCTTGCCACTGTCTCAAAGGCGATAGAGCGTGCAACGGAGATGTATCTTGCTAACATAGAGTACAAGGTTATTACGAAAGGAAGTTTCGGAGAGATTACCGGAGAGCTATATTACAATCCAATGCCTGGATTCCATACTGCACAGGCGTCAAGGAACGATAGAACCCTGCCGTTCGACATAGACGTGATCGGCACGAAGACATACTCCGTAGGCTGTGGCAACGTATATCCGATTTCAGAGCGCATAAATATAAATTTCATAGGAGCGGCCACTGTTTCTTCGATATCGATGCCGGCCGACACCAGTTTCTATGTAAGCGGAAACAATGTTGCACGTGTAAATGGCGTTGTTAAGTCATACATCGGTGGAAGAAGTGTAACGTATGATCCGGCGAAGGTTGGAACGAACTACGCTCCGATACTTCGCGACGATACCGCGCATGTCGTAAAGTATTTCAGACTTATGAATAAGTTCGTGTCGGTAGGTCCTGCAAAGTTTGTAAACTGCATGGCCGATTTCTCGAAGATAGACGAGCTGCGTCTTGACGGCTCTTTTTATATGTGCGACATAGTGCCCTACTGGAAGGGAAGCATAGACGGAACATTCGTTTCGTGCAGGGTGCATGACCAGCCGGTTCCTGAGTGGGCAGACGGTGTGCTCGTAGGAAGAGGCAACTTCCACGCCTGCCGTATCGACAGGTGCAGGAGGCTTGGACTGGATCCTGTGTTCGACGTATGCTATTTCACGAACAGCTATAACTACACCGTCACTGGCAGTAGCGACGGAAAGGTGTATGGTAACGGTAATAATGAGTTTGATCCGCATTACCGCGTTGTCTACCCGGGATCCTACATGTCGTCTGTTAACGGCGACAAGGAGAAGGTGCTTACAAGAAACAAGCGTGTCAGAGTATCGGAGTCGACCACTGTAGGCGGAGGCAAGTTCGAATATGTCGTAGCGGTAGAGAACATGCCGGACATAGGCGACCGTGCTTCGTTTGTCAGGTTGCACACGACGGCGTCCGATACGAGCGAGTTCGATCGCCCTCCTCTGGCCAGGCCAGAGTGGTGCGACACATTCAGGCTTACGGATTTTTCATCCATAGGATTTCCAAAAGATACCTCCGAGGCCGAGATGATGGCGGCACAGCAGGCATATGCGACAGAATCTGGATTTATGTTCGTGCAGGAGTCTGACGCTAATTTCAAGCGGGCCGTTGCTGCGGTCATGTACTATCTTGCATCTACTCGTGGATTTTCAGATAAGTCGCACATGTTTGATTACATCAATCTACTGCTGTTCGTAGCGCTCAGAACGGTATATGGTCTTTCCGATGGGCTGCGTGATTTTGCAAAGCTCTATGTGGTATCAGACAAGACAGCGGAATACAAGAATGCAGTCGTATCGGATTTTGTGAGAAATTATGATGTGCAGCAAGCGAGATCTAATATCGCCGTACCGTTTAACTATACGCATAAAACGGTAGATGCAGCGGAGGAATATGTCGTATCTAAGCGTTTCGAGAATGATCTTGTTAAGTATAACGGCAAGGTTTATTTCGTAGACGCGGATCCTGCCGTTACGAAACTGCTCACAGCCACCCATATAGTCTCTGAGTGCTTGTCTGATCTCGGAGTTTCAGTAGATAGGATTGACGTCGAAGGAAATACATGCTCAGGCATAGAAATGCCTGCTGGATATGTTGACAGAGGAATGCCCGTTTGGACCGTGGAATGAATGCACTAGACCTGAAAGAAGAAATAAGAAGAACGCCGGTAGTTCTGCCCAGTCTTGGCGGAGATCTGGTACAGGGATCGGATGTGCCTGTATTAGACACGTCCAGCACGCTGGTTCTTGTTTCAAACCAGAGGATACGCCCGGAATCGTTCGCAGGTCTTACAACCACATACACAGATACTCCTGTTGTACTTCCAAGCGTGGAGCCGTTATATGCATGGGACAGACATATAGGGTGGGCGCCGGTAGATTTTAAAAACGAAAACTATCAGTTTCCTGATAATTCCGTCATTCCAAATGGCGTAGACGTTACGCCAATTCTACGGTATTCAGAGCTAACACCAGCAGTTAAACACGCTACTTTTGTCGTACCGTCGGGCAGTTCTTTGTTGTATCGTCCAGCCAGTGCGCTGCAGACACCGAATCAGACTGTTAACTTCGATATAGACCTGACGGAGGCTGTAGGCAGTTTGTGCAACGTGAACATGCTGTATTCTGCGACGTCTTTGGATCTTGTAGAGATTGAGCTTGTATTCAAACTTCTTGCAACAGGAAAAACATATACTGCAACGAGAATAAGCTATGACTGGGACGCAAGGTTGGAGATCGACGTAGACGGTTCCAGGTCAGAGATTTTTAGTAGGGCTGCCAAGATAACAATGGAGCGAAAGGGAGGTTATGATACAAACAATGTTGAGTATCCATTGTATGAGGACTTTCCTGTAGTGTATAAGCCCGCTACCGATAATTTGCTTCTGCATGGGTCATTTCATGTTGCTGGGGATGCTTTTTTCAGACAAAAAGCATCCGTAGAAGTACATTTGGTGGCTGTTAATTTCTTGTAGATAACTTTGTCTTCGTTCTAGTGTTTCCTGGTGGTATACTACTCTCTCGTGATCAACCAGGAGGCATCCATGAATAACATTGAGATAAATGTCGTCGGAGGAGAGATGTCTGACGACGAAAAGCAGGCTTATTTGGATAGGGCTATAGAGCAGTATGGCAGCAGCCATGCACTAAAGAGGATCGATATAACCATAGACGAGAAAGATCCAGAGTACATAGACATAAAGTATACTTTCTTGAATCGTCCGTTTGACCGCATCAGGCGTATAACAGGATATCTGGTAGGCACTCTGGACAGGTTTAACGACGCCAAGAAGGCTGAGGAGCATGATCGTGTGAAGCATGCCGAGTCTCCGCATCACCACTGCGGGGACTGTGCATGCTTCAAGGAAGGATCAGGCAAGAGCGTCGGATGGTGCTCCGATCTTGAGCGGTCCAGGTGGCTTGACGACGAGGTGTGCGAGAAATTCACAAAAGCCAGTTGCAGTTAGGCCGATTATAGGCTAATATGCTGCACGAGGGCTTTTTTGGATGGCTTTTTCTTTTTCCGTCTTTTCAATCGCAGGCGCTTTTACGAAGATTGTAGACATGGTCTACAGTTTCTTCCGTTATCGTACTAGCAAGTGTAGAAAGCTGAAGGCAGCGATAGACAGAAAGGAAAAGCAGCTTGCACAGGCGTTACGGGAAGGTCGCGTTACAGATGCAAACTATCTTGCTGCGGAAAGACGCGAGCTGTACGAGAAGTACAACGGGTGTACAGATGGTCAATAACGACAGTTGGTTTGGAAAATCGATAAACTGGGTGATAAGACTGCTGACAGGCAGTCTTGGGTCCCCCAAGGACAAGATTCGCCTTCTGTCGGTAGGAGTCGGCATCAGCCGTAAGTTCGGTGCCTGTCCAGGCGCAAGCCTGGATGCAACCAACATATATAAGAAGGTGCCTGCCAAGAAGAAGACTCTTCTAGTGGATCGGCAGGCTACAAAAGGAGCAGTGCTGGCCGAGCTCGTGAACGCCGTTAACGGTACAGACGACTCAGGATTGTTTATATTCTTTTTCTCTGGCCATGGAGGCCAGATTAGGTCAAAGGATCCCGGAGAGGTCGATGGTCTTGACGAGACGCTGTGCGTAGATGACGGAGAGATCGTTGACAACGAGATCTGGAATATACTGTCGAATGCAAAATGCAGAGTATTCATGGTTACAGATTGCTGTAATTCAGGAACAAACTACCAGCAGGTCGGCAATCCACACGTGTTTATGGCCAGGACCGCGAGGAAGTCAGGCGTAAGGCTGCTCCACTGGGGAGGATGCTCAGACGGACAGTATTCGTACGGAGACGCTGCAGGAGGCGAGCTAACCAACGCCATTATCCGTCTGATAGGTAAGGGTATATCGTACAAGGACTCGTTCAATAAGGTTAAGAAATCCGTGAAGGAGCTAGAGGTGCCTACCAAGGTCTCCATCTGGTTTGACGAGGATACGGAGCTTTTCAAATGAGAGTCTTGCTCACAGCTTTGGCCGTTCTGTGTTCAGGCTGCTGCATTTTCAGAGGAAAGGGACAGCCTGAATACGCCAATCCTGTAGTGTACGGTGAGCGTATCCTTGTCGTATCTCCAGGATCTACTGTTGTTGTTCCTCCGCTTAAGCACCCGGCTGGAAAGTGGTATCTTGTTGACGACGTAGGCCTGTCTATGTGGCTAGGAATACCGTATGACACTATTCTAAAGAGCAACTCTGCGTATGATCAGGCGATGGCAGAGCTGGAAGAGATCGAGGAACAGACGGAAGGAGCTGAGTAAATGGCTAGAGCGATGCCAGGACTTTTGAAGCTTGCGCAGCTTATAGAACTTCAGCCTACTGTAGGTGACGTGATGCGCCATATTTCTGCGAATGATTGGCTTACGCCTATGCAGCAGCACACCCTTAAACAGGAGATAGTCAATACGGGCTTGCCAGTTACGCAACCTTATGGGAGACTTGCCAATGTCGCTGTGGGGGCTCTTGGAGGAAACATGCTTGCGAACTATCTGGGCAGTAATTCCTTCTGGAAGGGGATGGCGACCGTAGCCGGAGGATTGTATGGCAACATGAAGTACAACAAGGCGAATCCAGATCCACATAGGCGCTACGGCAGCGACTTGTATACATACTAGTGTTTTTGTGCTTTAATAGCAGGAAGGCGAAAAATGAACTTTAAGGATTACTTGACAGACGAAGAGAGACTGCAGTGCATTAAGTTTGGAATAATGCGCAAGACTGCGTCCTGTGGAAAGACACCGAAGGACATCGGCCTTGATGGCATGATCAAGTCCTCGGGTGTGCTTGACGTGCTTGGCAAGGCTTATGGAGTTACATCAGGTGCTGTAAGCGGTACTCTGACGAATGCGATAGCCTTGTCGGTGCTTGCCGGCGTTCCTGTAGGCGCGATGTTGCACTACTTGGACAGATCCATGAAGAAGGACAGCAAGAAGACAGAACGTCTGATAGCAACAAGGGACACATACAACAATGTTATGAACGCTATGAAAAGTCGTCTTATGAATCCTGAGGAATTTGCATAGTTTTTGTAGAAATGCCGCTTAAGCCACCTACTAGAATGCCAATAGCGATGCCGATCGGCGAGGCCGACCTGGCTTATGCTGTATCTAAGCTTGAGGGACACAAGGACGTAGTAATATCCCGTGTTAGAATAGAGGTATTCGATCTTCTTGACCCTGAACAAAGAGCTAAGTGCACCGAAGTTGAGAAGGATCTGCTTAATAAGGTATACGCGGGCATAGTTACAGTATCTAGCGACAAGACCGATAAGATGCAGCGTAGCGACGGGTCTACGACCTGGATGCGTCTTTTGAAGTGGGTCGAGTACACGTTGGAGGATTAGAATGACAGCATCTGAGATAAAACAGAATCTTGTAAACTTCTATAACGACAAGAAGGATGATACGGCTGAGTTCATGGAGCGCAATCCTGCGATACAGACCGGCCTTAGGGGCATGGCCATGGGAGCAGGCGCGTATGCGACACTTGCCATGGTCAAGGACGTCTTGGATGCGATAGAGGACAAGAAGAAGGAGAAAAGGCGTAAGAAGCCTAGAATTTCAAGCGACACTCTCGTTATTACAACTCCAAAGATGGCGTCTGCGAGGGACAGCTTTTCTGACATAGAGAATTCAAACTGCGGGAAGGCGACGCTTCGTCAGGCTAGAAACAGCGATGGCACTTTTGCTAGCGGATTTGACGTCGTGTGCGAGGATGACGATCACAGTCTAAGCAAATGCGCACAGGAGGAGAAGCCATACAGAGAGTCGTATTCTCCAGAGTTTCTTGAGCGTGTTGGTGATATATCTGTGGGTGGCGCGCTTGGAGTAGCAGGTGCTGGCCTCGGATGGTATCTGACGCAGCAGACATATGATTATCTCAAGAGAAAGAGACTAGAACGAGAGATTGCGGCAGCACAGAAGGAGTATATCGATTTTCTTACGAAGACATCCGAGGTCAAGGAGGCAAAAGAATATGTCGGAACTTATTCGGACATAAAGCCTGTCGTGACTCCGTCGCTCGGAGAACGTGCATGGCATTCGATGACTACCCCGTCCGAAGAGCCGGAGAACAATAACGGCGGCTTCGCATCTGACGCACTAGGAGTTGCTGGAGCGACCGCTATCTTGCTTGCAGCTGCATCGTCGTATCTTACGAAGAAGTTCCTCGACAAGAAGTTCGACGAGGAGGACTCGGACTCGAATATAGTCGACCGCACCAGAGTAAAGAACATAGTGTTCAAGACAGCAAGCGCCGAAAGACGCATAGATGTTGTAGATGCAGTGGCCGGTATGACGATAATGGCTACGCTTATGTCTACTAAGTGGCCTAACGAGAAGATTGCTGAAGTACCGGAAAATTATGACCCGTACGAAGTCGTGGATGCGCTGTTTTCCGGAATGGGCATGCCAGGTACAGATCCGACACAGTGGACGTATGGCACTCCTGGCGCGCCGTCGCTCGATCCTACTAAGCTAGATTCCGTACAGCGAGCGGTTCTCGGCCAGTTCAATGCCCCTGAAACATCAGATAAGCTTATGAACGCCGTCATGGACGATCGTTACAGAGAACAGCGTAAGAATATTACGAGGGTGCAGGCCCGTGACTGGTATAACGGTACTGGCTTTGGAGACACATGGCTTGGCAAGCTGATACAGCCCGCGGCAGATTGGTTCTTCGGTGGACTCGGCAGTCTTATCGCTGACACAGCATGGGGCAAGAGGATCTTTGCAGATAGATTGAAGAAACGTATCGGTAAGATCGTCGGTCAGCAAAATCCTGCCGATGCTGTCAATGAAAATCAAGGCGAGGGATATGCCACGCCTGGCGTGACTCCTGGACAAGACGGCACATTTGTAGATCCGACTACTGGTAAGGAGTATCGCGTTGGTGGAGAAGCCGGAATAGAGCCTGTCGAGCCACCAGCTCCTGCAGCACCCGCTCCTGCACAGAATGAGGCTCCATCGACTGCTTCTGCTGCACCAGCGCCTGCTCCGGCCGCTCCAGTGCCTGCTCCGGCCGCACCAGCGCCTGCTCCAACGCAAGCAGCCGTTAAACGCAGGAATCCTAATCTGTGGAATGTAGAAGACCTTGAGTTTCCTAATGGAAATTCACGTCCCGATGCGAAACCAAGAGCGTTGACAGCTGGTGATGATGTCGATGTAGTTCCAGTTCCTAAAGGAATGACCCGTATACTTGTTCCAGGCACTGGTAAACCGCAGATGGATCGTGACAGCGGTTGGTATTCAGGAAAAGATCCTGAGTTTCCAGAACGCTATATCGATGTTCCTACCCAGATTTTGCGGCCAAATAAGGGTGGACAAAAATGACAGCAAAAGAACTAGGATACTCGTTTTTCTGCAAGAAAGCGGGAATTTTGGACATGATGCGCTCTGCCGGCGAGACGCTCGCAAACCTGTCTATCAACACAGACAAGACAAACAGAGACCTGGAGCAGAAGATCGATACAATAATCGCCATGCAGGACGAGAAAGGTTCATCCAAGAAAAAGAAGAAGAGCGGCGATAACTTAATAGGCGGGCGTGTAAGGCTTGTAGGATCAGATAGCGGTGCTAAGGACGTTATTAACGAAAAGAAGAGACTTATTGCCGACGCAATAGCCAAGTTGCACGAAGACGGAGAGATCTAGACTACGATGCTTCTCGACAGCATACCACTGGCACAAAAGCAGGCGGCGGGCACGGTGTCCGACGTTCCTGACGACCTGCGCCAGTTCGATGACACAAAAAAGACACGTCAGTTCATATATGATGGACTTCTGGATTCTGTAAAGAAACGGTTTCCTGTTGAGAACGACGACTACAGGATCGAGCTGGACAACGTAAGGTATACCAGTCCTCAGAGCTTCACCATAGCACAGCAGAAGGACGCTCTTCTGAAGAACCGTAAGCTCCAGACGAGGATGTCTGGAACGTGGAAACTTATCGACAAGAAGAGCAACAAGGTCATAGACGAGCGTGATGACGTTATAATGAACGTGCCGTATTACACGGACAGAGGTACGATAATTTCTAATGGAAATGAGTACACTGTAGTCAATCAGTCGAGACTTCGTCCTGGCGTGTACGCAAGACGAAAGACGTCTGGAGAGTACGAGGCCCAATTCAATGTAAAACCTGGAACAGGCCCTGGATTCAGAATAGAGATGAATCCAGAGACAGGCGTGTTCAGCATGCAGGTTGGCCAGGGTCACATACCGTTGTATCCAGTGCTTAAGGGCATAGGCGTAGACGACAAGACAATCGCAAAGTACTGGGGCAACGACGTAACGCTTGAGAACGCAAAGAAGCACGACTCTCAGGCTATGAAGAGGCTATATCGCAGACTTGCAGGCAAGAAGGCGGATGCTCTTGCCAATGAGTTTGAGATGGCGAGATACGTTAAGGATTCCCTTGCACAGTGTGGAATGGACGAGGATGTCGTCCAGCGCACTATGGGTCTTGTAGATACCAAGGGAATCACGCCAGAGCTTCTCCTACGCGCCTCGCAGAAGGTAATAAACATATCCAGGGGCGACGAACAGCCTGACAGAAGAGACTCTCCTAGGTATTCTAGCGTCTATTCGATAGAGGACTTTCTTAAGGAACGTGTCGACAAGGACTCTGGAAAGCTTACGCAGCAGCTGTTGTGGAAGGCTAAGCGCGATCGTAATCTTGGAAGGATTCCGAGAGGCGCGCTGAATCCGTACATCGAGCATTTCTTGAGCGGAACGGGTCTTGCGCTTCCTGGCGAAGAGGCAAATCCGATATCGAACTATGTTCAGATGAACCGCATAACCAAGATGGGCCAAGGCGGAATCGGATCTCCAGATGCCGTTACTGCAGAAGCAAGGGATGTGCAGGGAGATTATCTTGGATTTGTTGATCCTGTTGCTGGCCCTGAGTCGATGAATGCGGGTGTGGATGTCAGAGCCGCCTCCAATACATATAAAGGAAAAGACGGCCAGCTGTACTCGAAGTTTATAAATCTGAAGACGGGCAAGAAGGAGTTTGTAAGCCTGGCAAAGGCTGTCGATGGTGGTGTTGCATTTCCTGGACAGGATCCCAATTCGAAATTCCTGTATGCAATGAAGGATAACGTTCCTACCAAGGTGGCAAGGAACGAGGTTTCGTACATGGTGCCCGATTTCTCGTCCATGTCTACTACGACAACCAACTTCAATCCAATGCCGACAGGCGTCCAGGGCGCAAGACAGTTCTATGCTACAAAGTTCTGGGAGCAGTATCTTCCGATGGCAAAGGGAGAGGTTCCTCTAGTCGCGTCTTTGATGCCTGATGGAAAAGAGACTTTTCTTGAGCATTATGGAAAGAGAATAGGCTCCGTCACAGCCAATGAAGACGGAGTCGTGACTGCTGTGAACGACGACAGTGTCGTCGTAAAGGGTGCAGATGGCAAGAAGAGGACGTACGATCTTGTAAAGTACTATCCACATAATAGAATGTCGTCGTTCTCGACGTTTCCTGCCGTTGAGGTCGGGCAGAGCGTTAGAAAGGGCGATTTGATAGCCCACTCCAACTTCACGGACAAGAAAACAGGATCGTTCAATACGGGCGTCAACCTGAAGGTAGCAATTATGCCGTCAGGCAAGTCAGGCAACTTCGAGGACGCGATAGTCATATCCGAGACTGCGGCCAAGAAGCTGGCTACCGAACAGCTGTTCGGATTTGACACGGACAAGAAGAACGGCGTGCTTATAGACAAGAAGAAGTACATGGCGGCATTCCCGCAGGCTTTTACGAAGCAGCAGCTTGAAAACATAGACGACAATGGAATAGCCAAGCCTGGAACCGTACTTCACAAAGGCGATCCTATAATCGTATCTATCGGGCCGAAGCTTCTGTCTGCGAAAGATGCAATGCTCGGCAAGCTGTCAAAGACGCTGCGTAATTCGTTTACAGATAGATCAGAGGTGTGGGAGCACGACTGGCCTGGCACTGTTGTCGATGCTGTAATGACGCCAAGCGGCGCCAAGGTAAATGTCGTGACTACGCCGCCAAAGCAGGTAGCAGACAAGCTGTCTCCTCATGACGCTCTCAAGGGTACAATAGGAGAAGTCCGTCCAGACGACGAGATGCCTCGTGACGCGGTTACGAACGAGCCTTACGAGATTCTAATGAATCCTATGGGATTCCTGTCACGAGTTGCCCCGAATCAGCTTATCGAGATAGCTCTTGGCAAGGTTGCCAAGAAGACCGGAAAGCAGGTACGCATCCCACAGCTTCCTCCTGAGGAGGGATGGGCGACTTGGGCGAAGGCACAGCTTGATGCTGCCGGAGTCAAGGATTCTTCGGACATATTTGACCCAAGTACCGGAAAGACGCTGCACAACATCGGTGATGGCTACGTATACATTCAGGCGTTCCACCATCTCGCAGAGAAAAAGCTGTCTGCCAGAGGAAACGATGCTGCATATACTCAGGACGAAGCACCGGCAAGAGGCGGATTTTCAGGAGCCAAAAGGGTCTCGGGTCTCGACAGGACGGCTCTTTTGTCACACGGCGCGACAGAGAATCTAAAGGATATGATGACGATCCGCGGCACGAAGAACGAGGAGTACTGGAACAAACTTAGATTAGGGCTTCCAGTACCTGAACCTGGTGTTCCTTTCATATACAACAAATTCCTGGAGACGCTGAAGGCCGGAGGAATAAATGTCGTAGAGAAGGGAAGCAAGACGTCTATACTTCCTCTTACGGACAAAGATATCGACGAGATGGCAGGCAATAGAATTATAAAGAATTCCAAGATGATGAATTCAGATCTGAAGCCTGTAGACGGCGGTTTGTTTGACCTCGGGAAGACAGGCGGTCCAGACGGTCTCAGGTGGTCAGCTATAAAGCTTCCAGAGCCTATACCGAATCCTATAATGGAGGAGCCTGTAAGGCGTGTACTTGGTCTTACAGTAGATCAGCTTGAGAAGATTTTGTCAGGCACAGAGAAGTTGAATGGAAAGACTGGCGGAGAGGCGATAAAGTCAGCGCTTGAGGCCATTGACGTCGACAAGGCAATATCGGCAGCCAGAAATGACATCCAGAACAAGAGAGGCGCCGGAAGAGACAACGCGGTAAAGGTACTTGGATATCTTAAATCGATGCAGGAGCAGGGCCTTGAGCCCAAGGATTGGATGATAACAAAGGTTCCTGTCATACCTCCGAAGTTCAGGCCCGTGTCTAAACTTGGCGATACGCAACTAGTATCGGATCTTAACGATCTATACAAGGACGTCATAGAGAACGCCGAGAATTATTCTGCGCTGAAGGGATCTGTTGCAGACGAATCTCTAGCGGACGAGAGGCTGAACCTGTACAAGTCTGTAGCCGCTGTGTTTGGACTTGGAGACCCAATAACGCCAGAGGGACAGTCCAAGAACATCAAAGGAGCCATAAGGCAGGTTATAGGAACAGGTTCTCCGAAATTTTCTATGTTCCAGGCCAAGATCATAGCCAAGAACCTCGACAATGTAGGACGAGCGGTCATAACTCCAGATGAAAACCTGGATATGGACCAGATCGGCATACCGAAGGATATTGCGTGGGAGATGTATAAGCCATATGTACAGCGTCGGTTGGTTAGACGCGGGTACAGTCCCGTTCAGGCTGTAAATATGATAAGAGGCAGGGACGACACAGCGCTTAATGCGCTTCAGGAGGAGATGGCAAACAGGCCTGTTTTGATGGACAGGGCTCCGACATGGCACAAGTTCAACATCATGGCATACAAACCGTCGCTTGTTGACGGAAAGTCGATACGAATAAGCCCGTTCAGCGCATCGCCAATGGCTGGAGATTTCGACGGAGACCAGGTTAACATTCACGTGCCGTCGTCTGACAAGGCTGTCAGGGAAGCATACGAGAAGATGCTTCCATCCAAGAATCTAATTTCGCTTACAGATTTGTCGTCTCCAAGATACAAGCCTGAGAACGAGCAGGTGATGGGACTGTACAATCTTACAAGGCCTGCGACGAGGAAGAGGCCCAAGGTATTCAGAACAGCGAAAGATGCCAAGGAGGCCTACAGACAAGGTCTCATAGGAATGAACGATCCAGTTCAAATTTTAGACATGTAGGAGCCTACTATGGCCATTCAAAGACCGAAGACGACAGCCGAACGCATTCTAACGAAGGACTATGCTACTGACTCAGTTCCGCCGTGGTTGTTCTATAATGACGGGGAGAAGAGGATGTTCAATCTTGTAGGAAAGGACATTGTTCAGGACGCTGCCCAGAGGGCATGGAAGGCAACTGGAGCAAAAGGTCAGGCCTACACGCCACAGCAGGCCGCTTCTGCCGTTGGAACCACGGCAAAGAGAGAGACCGGAGGACTGTTCAGACCTGGAGCGGCTCCAACAGCAAGCGTAAATCCACCAGAAACAGCGCCAGCGCCCGCTCCACAGGTCGATGCACCTCCGCAGCCATCTCAGTCTACAGTGGACGAGAGCCTTCTTGCTGATTCTGCTGGTACTGATGCAGGTGTTCCAGATGTTCCTAATACTAATCCTGTAAATACGACAACGCCTCAGCAGACGAACGGTGGCTGGTCTGTCGACTGGAAGAGTCCGTGGACTTGGGGAGGTCTTGCCACAACAGCTCTTCTCACGTATCTGTTTCTAGATAGGAGAAGCAGGAACAAGAAACGCCGTAGAATGCAGAAATACGGTGGTGCCGCGTATTCTATGGCAAAGAGAAATGACGACAACATCGCGGTCCTTGATGAGATGATGGGTGCACAGACACCGAAGGACTACGCAAAGGTTAACAGAGACGCGGCGGCCGCTGCAGAGAAGAACAATCATAGCACCAAAGGCAAGCCGGCAACGGCTTATCGTCCTCTAAGGTTCAATGTTCCGTTCATGTCTCCAGGAGGCGAAGGCGCTCCTATGCAAGAGGCTGATTACGCCGGAACGCCGTTTTTCAATGCATCTAAAGCATCTGCGCTAGAGAAGACGCCTGTCGGCAGAGAGACGTATGCCAGAGACGGCGTAGGATATGCACCACGTCAGAGTAGGTTCACGTCGTTGGCCGCATCCATGCTTCCTACAGACGAGAACACCAGTTTTAGCATGGATCCGTCTATAGGAAACATGGCTTACAGCTGGGCTCCTATGATGGGGGCGTGGGCTGGTGACAGCGGAATGTCAGACGAGGACAGGCAGTGGGCCGCTGATAATGCTCTGGATGAGGCTGTTTTAAGAGCAGTAGTACAGCAGACAGGAAAATATCCTATGTTCAGGAATTCCATATCCGCTTATGTAAATGGCGGGTTTGGAGACTCTTCAAGGCCAGCTGACTTTGGTATGTCCGGAGGCCTGTGGGATTTTGACGCAAATGCGTTGACGCCACTAGGGACAAATTACGTAGATACAGCGGTTTCTGACATAGGAAAGACTGGTGGACTTAGACCAACCGATGCCGGTAGTACGACTGCTGTCGATGACGCGAAAGCTCAGAAGCTTCGTAGCGAGATGCTTAGATTCTTCGACGAGGTCGGTCCTTCTGTCTTTACGCCAACCACGGTCTTGGGACATGAGATGGTGTACAATCCTACGTATGGATGGATAGATAATCTAAGTAGATTGAATTCAGACTATTTTGAACCTTATTACAGGGCCAATCCCAACTGGCTTAAGGACATAGACAAGGCACAGGGATGGCCAGGAAGAGACACTAGAGATTCTGTATCGTTGGCCTTGAAGAAGTTTGGTCTGTAGTGCTGCGTAAGAATAAAAATAGACTTTTGAGCGTTATAATATAATGCCGGGTTGGATACCTGGTAAAAAGAAGCGGACATCAATTCCTGATGCCCGTGATTCTTTTTAACAAAAAAAAAAACAAATGAAAAAACTCGCAGCCATGGTCGTGGCGTTCTGCATGGTCATCAACTCCTTCGGAATCGACCTTTCGACTATTCCGACTACCGACGCCGACTGGACGTCGTTTCTCGATGCAGTTGCTATTGTTGAAAGCAACGGCAGGACCGACGTGGTCGTCACCGACACCAACGGAAAGCTATCTGTCGGTTGCCTTCAGATCCAGCAGCCCTACTTGACCGACTCCCGCCTTTCATATACCCTGAACGACATGAAGGACAGGGCTAAGTCCTATGAGGTTGCAAGAGCGTATCTTACTCGGTACGGTTCGGCATATACTCGTCGCACAGGAAAACCCGCAACCATCGAAGTGCTTATTCGAATACACAACGGTGGTCCTCAGGGCTGGCTAAAGAAATCTACGGATCCATACGTTGAAAAGATAAAAAAGGTTCAAACAACCACGCAAACTTAGCGGCCTACACAACTACAGAGCCGGCGACGTAAAAATCGTCGGCTTTTTTTACCTTTGAGGGTTTGTTCTGTGCAGAAGTACGTCGGGGCGCGCTGTTTCTGCGTCTCCACGTAGGGTGTCTAGATTTTCATTCCATTCGCGCAAGAATGGCTTTGCTCTCCAGGCTCCAGTACCTGCTCCTGCAAGAGTTGCTCCGGCAGCGGTTAAGGCTGGCCATTTTCTTCCAGCGTATCGAAGCGCTCTATCGATGGCACCCATGGTAAGCCCGGTTGCTCCGGCTCCAACGACATTGCCAGCCGAGTATTTGTCTGAGTTTGAGTCTGCCATCTCGTTGTTAACCTCCCCTGTGAGGTTTCCAACCCACGTATATGGCATGAAGCCGGTTGCATTATCCCAGGCCTTGTACGCCGGATCCGCATTAACTAGCTCAGGAACAGGTCTTCCGTTTTCATCCCAAGAAATGCTCTTCACTCCAGTGTCCGGTCTTGTTCCCGCCTTTGTTGCAGCAGTCGTGGCAAGCAAACCATATGGCCCTGCGACCGCACCAGGAAGAGTAGCACCTATCAATTCAGTTGCTCTTAGTGCCTGTCTCGCACCCGGGTCGTATTCAAATGTGTTTACAGAGTCCTGTCCGCCAGGAGTATGTTCGTTCCAGAAATTATCTGTATATTTTTCGGATTTGTTTATTTTATCAACCCAGTCACTTTGCCCTAGAAGAGAACTTGCGCCTCTAGCAAGATCGTGTCCGGCACGAGACATTGCTTTCATCGTCTGGGCACCGGCGGCCCCAAGCCCAGTCCATAAATCTCCCCAGTTGTACTTGTTTCCCGTTTCTGCGTTGTTTTTGCCCCACCTCCATGGGCGCCACGATAGTGCGGCCTGTTTCTGCATTGTGCTGATAGCGTCTGTAAAACCGCGTTTGAAGTTGTTTGTCATCTGCAGGCCCTTTGTGTGTTAAAATTGCTCTTTATGTGATATAGTAGCATAAAGGTTTTAAAAATGACGGAAAATTTTAAACGCGGATTCATGGACAAGCTGGCAGAAGAGCAGAAGCCAGATTTGTCACTGCCTTTCGCGTCTGTATGGATGGGAGGACACGCACCAGCTACAGCTGGACTACAGGCAGTGTCTTCTGCTGCTTCTTTGTCTGATTCGCCGAAAGAAACAGATCTTCCCGGACTTGAGCACTATAAAAAGCCTAACTGGCTGCAGAGGAATCAGTGGGTTTTCAAACCTTTGGTGAACGCGCTTAACATAAGACATGGAAGCGGAGCACCTGTTACCGGCTTTCAGTTTAGATTTTAATGACACCGGAAGAGAAAAAGCTGATTAAGGCACGTAAGCTGGTTGACGCCGTGAACAGGCTTGCAAAGAAGCAAGGCCTGAACTTCTTCATCGTAACGGACGGTGCGTCTGGCATAAGCAACAACGGCAATCCTGCAGTAAGGAATGCTAGGGAAGCTCAGATAAAATGGGAGCTGGAACACGGAGCTGATCCGTACGAGGATTGGAGCAAGAAGGCCGAATCGTATAGCCTCAAGAAGGATCCAACGTACGAGGACACACTCAAGGTGTTCGACAAGCTTGACTTCGACGACAGGGCAAACCTTGTTCCAAGACATCCTGACTTCCTTCGCAAGGTACCAGACGACATACTGTTCGACAGGCAGGTCGTAGTTGACGGAAAAGGCGATCCCGTAGGGTTCCAGGAGTTTTACTCGCGCAAGGACAAGAGAGGCAGGAAACTTCCTCCTCACAATATAATTGCCGTTTCTTCGGAGGCCCGTGGAAACGGTCTAGCCAAGATCATGGTGGAGGCGGCCGTCAGGAAAGCCAGGAAGGAGAATGTCAAAAGGCTATTGTGGGAGGCGTTCGCAGACAACGAACCGTCGATACGGGCCGCCCTGTCAGCAGGGTTCGAGGACGCCACTCCGAAGAACGCGAAAGGCTACAGGAAGCTCGTATACAACGTGGCAGAGAAGAAGGCCTCTTCGCTCGACCTAAAGAAGCTGTTTCCGAACTCAAAGTTTCCTACCGAGGATGAGCTGAAGGAAAAGGAGAAGTCGTTCTCAGTCGGGGATCGTGTAAAGGTTTCAGACAACATCAGATGCCAACAGAAGGGCCATATAGGCACGATCGTGCGCATAGACCCTGAAAACAAGCACGGCTGGAAGTCGTTCGTCGTTGAATTCGATAACAAGAAGTATGGGTCCATGGGCTTCAGCTCAGGAAACATCGACAAGGTCGTTGAGAAGAAGGCATCCTCTAAGAGTGAGACCTACGAGTCTGGCGAAGGAGAGGTCGAGTCGTTTACTCCAGATAAGACAGATGGCCACGACGAGATCGTACTTAGGCTTAAGAACGGCAAGAAGATCGTGATATCGAACAACACGAGGATTGGTATTCGAGTAATTCCTGCAGAGGGAGACCATCTCGGTTATAATGGCTATCACATAAACGGAACGAATATAGTGCACAAGGTGCACGGTAACAGGCATCAGCGTGGCGGGTGGCTCGAGAAGAATATAGACAAAGAATGGTAGAACACCTCCATAATTCCTCATCTATAATAAATAGTCTTTTGCTTTTTTTTTAGCTATGGTATTCTTTAAACAGATTTAATCCATCTACAGGAGTAAACATGACGAATAATTTCAAGAATGGCTTCGTGTCTGCGATGAGGAAGTTGGCAGCCGACATGGTTGTACTGCCCGGTGGCCTTCCGCTTAAACCTGAGGACACATCTCCTAGCAGTCTTGACAGGCCAACAGGTCCTCTTGGAGGAGGAGTACGTCTCGCTCCTGGCGAAGAGGAGGACAAGCTTAAGAGCGGCTTTTACGATCTGTCGTCTACCGAGCCAGTGACATTCAGACTGTCTGATCCAGCAATGATCAACCACATACTTCCTCCAGATGCTGCCGGTCCGCTTGCTACAGATAGATTTGTTACACTTCCAGGTGGTTTAGCCTCCATAACTAACGGTTTTAATAATGCTTCTGTAAACATTTCATATCCTGTCAGAGGCGAAAAAGTCAAAGATCAGGAACTGATTAGCTATCCACCGCCTTTTAAGCCTATAAAGCTTAAGAGAGCACCTGTGATGTCGGAGGAAGAGGTAAGACAAAATACATATGGTGGATTGCTTCATCCAACGAGATATTTGATGGGCCAAGATGTAAGAGAAGCTAATAATCGAGCAATTGAGCTGAATCGGAATCTCGCCAAACGAGAAGCGGCGATGAACAAGAAACTGTATGCGGAGTGGCTTCAAAAGGCGAACAAAATAAAGCATGACAACGAGCTTATAGAGGCAGCCAATGCTAAGCAGCGTGAGCTATTTCCTGATGGTTTTAAACCAAGTCGCATTGTAAAAGAGACAGTTGACGTTCCTTTGTGGGGCTCTACGGCAGGTAACGGATCTGATGAAATAGCAGGCATAACAATGTCGCCGCTGCTCAGACAAATACTTGCCGCACAGGAGCAGTCTCAGAAGCTCAGGGCCGGCTCTGAGGCAGACAAGTCGTTCGCATCGAAAGCAAAGGCGGAGCAGCTTGCTAAGGAACAGGATGAGGCGGATCTTCAGAGACTGCGTGAAGAAGAGAAAGCAAGACAGGTAATCGAGCAGTATAAGAAGCTTCAGGAGACAGCGGGTAAGCCGCAGACGTCTGCGTCTGGTAACGCAGCTCCACTGGGCTCGATATCTCCACAGGGTTATTTGCTCCTTCGCGGGATAGACGGTGTTGATACAGGCTCTCGCAACAAGAAAAGAAAGCTAACACCTGAGGAGCTTCGCCTTCTTATAGGGCTTGGCGAGGAATCGACTAGACCGTAGTATGTAGGTGTACGGATGCAGAACCTGGGCTTTTACGGCCCAGGTTCTGTTTCAATTATAATGCAAGCTGTTGCTTCTTTTTGGCTACTGTGATACTTTTTCAGCATGAGTAATTCTGAGCTAACGACCGTAGAGGCGGAGTCTCTCCGCCCGCTTCCAGACATAATGGATCTTGTGAAATCTGCAAAAGCACTCGGACTGAGTGGGGCGGACATCTTTGATTCTTATCCTGAGGAAGTTCTTAGAGAGCAGTATAACGGCGTCGGACCGGACAGGTTTCCTGCGTATATAAGGTATATATTGTCTAGTCTGTTGCGAGACGATCTGGAGGCTGTTGCAATACACGATTTGAAGTATTACAAGGGTGGCACGTTGGATGAGTTTCATCTTGTGAATAAACAGCTCAAGGACAATACAAGGCTTATAGCAAGAAAGAAATTCAGATGGTGGCAGTGGAAGAGGTGGAAGTTGTATCTCGTTGCGAACGTGCTAAAGGATGCGACGGACAAGTATGGTCTTCCTGGATGGCGTATGGTCGCTTAGGTTTATATTGTTAAATCTTTTTTTAACTGTTACTATATGAGCACCATGAGCAAGTTAAAAGATAAAATCAAGAAAGAACTTCAGAGATTCATAAACAGGATCCTGAAGAAGCTTGGCGTTGATCCAGAAACGTCAAATGCCACGCAGCCAGACGCGGACCTGTTTGTTGTCCCGGACACGGCAAATGACAACAAAAAGTCGGGCGACGAGGTTGATTTTTCTAAGCTTAAATGGGTGTATGGCGGAGTAGACGGCTCGAAGGCGGTAGAACACGCCGGAGTGCAGATACGAAATCTTAGAGTCACAGTAGGCAGTAAGTTCTCTTACGCGTGGGCCAGAGCGAGATTTCGCAGAACACTTAAGGAATGGGGCCTTGCGGATAACGACGCGTCAGCCTTGGCAGTTTTCGGATACAGGTTTGATAATATCTATAAATGTGGTAAGATGGATTGGATTTCAACGTCAAGGACGTCCAGGAGCTGGAAGAATATAAAGGACGGATACGGCGGTTGGAACAATAACGAGTGTTCAGCTGCGTCTGAATTTATTTTTCTGATACTAAGCAAGGACGGCAGGAAGCGGTCTAACGTGATAAGATACAAAAAGTAAGGACAACAAATGGCTCTAGACAAAGATTTGCTGGCTAAGGTTAAAGCCGGCTTCAAGAAGCAGGCTTTTGTTCCGGCAGGAGGAGATCCAGCCGCACAGGGTGGCGGACAACAGGTAGATCCTGCAACTGGAATGCCGATTGACCCGGCCACAGGTATGCCGATTGACCCGGCCACGGGTATGCCAGTCGATCCAAGCACGGGCATGCCGATTGATCCAAGCACTGGAATGCCAATAGATCCGTCAATGATGGGTGGCGGAATGCCTCCTCAGGGAGGTATGCCTCCTGCACCTCCGGCAGGAGACCCAGCTGCAGCAGGCATGCAACCTCCGCCTGCTGGCGGAGAGGAGATGTCTCCAGAAGGTGAGCCATACATCAAGCTGACATTCTCACAGCTTCTTGCTGCGTTTGACAAGATATCTAAGCTTGCTCAGAAGATAAACGGCGGAGCACCCGCACAGCCTCAGGCACAGCCTGCTCCTGACAACGGAAATCAGGCTTTGGCTGATGAGGTCAAGGATCTGAAGAACATGCTCATGTCCGCTTTAAGCTAGGAGAATGCACATGCAGAAGAAAGCTAAGAGACTGACACCAGAGGAGTATGCAGCCGCCAGAAGACTCTTGAATTTGCCCGAGTTCGACGACGCATCAGATTATGAGAGATATCTTAACGGTCGTGCAAGTAACTATAAGTGGAATATGGGAGTGGATGGCGCGCTTGGCGGTGTTCTTGGGGCGATGATTGGGTCGGCTGGTGGTCCTGCTGGAACTGTTGTTGGTGGCCTTGCTGGCGGTGGAGCTGGAATGCTAAATGGTGCCGGATGGGCGAAGCTTGTCAACTATCTCGAGGATAAGCGCCTTAGAGGGTACGCCAAGGACTATGATAAGCATGTGGCAGACGAGGAGAACAAGAAAAAGAAGAAAAACGAAGACTCTTCGAATGACGAGCAGGAGAAGACATCAGAAATGAACAGCACAGAGACAAGGGCATACCAGGCTGGTTTTGTGAAGCGTTGCGAGGAACGAGGCGTCGATCCTAGGTACGTAGCAGCCGTTGCAGCAAGCAATCTGCAAAAGCAGGCATCCGCCGCAGAGAGACAGAAACGCGCTGAAGATATGTTTGCAAGACTGGATCCGTTTACACAGGGATTCGTCGTCAGATGCGTACAGCGCGGTGTTCCTACCGCCAAGGTTGCCGCGTTCTACAACAAAGCGGTTGCCAGGTCGGCTAGGTAATGCTAAGCACGACAGTAGGTCAGATATTCGTAAATGATGCGATCCCGCCGGAGTACCGTGACTATACAAGGGTCATGGGTGCCGACGGGATCAGCGAGTTGCTGTCGAAAATAGCAAACGAGCAACCGGACAAATACAAAGATATATCGTACAAGCTTCTTAAGCTTGGAAACAGAGGAGCCGTAGAAAGCGGAGTAACGCTTAGGCTGTCAGATACTCTTCCGCCGTTTGACAGGTCTGCCGTCTACAAGATGATGGACGAGCAGGAGAATAGGATTCTTGCTGATAAGTCGTTATCAAAAGACGAGAAGAGGTCTCTTCTGGACAAGTTATATACAGATATGACTGGTCTTATGTTTGACAGTGCATATGATTCTGCACTGAAGAATGACAACCCTTTCGCGATGCAGGTAAAATCCAAGGCGAGAGGAAACAAGGCTCAGTTAGGAGCGTTACTTGCTTCTCCTGGTGTGTATACCGACACCAAGGGCAAGCCGATACCTATGTTTATTAGGCATTCATACGCTGACGGGCTTTCTCCTGCTGAGTTATGGGCTGGCTCTTACGGTGCCAGAAACGGTGTTGTCGCAGGTAAACAGGCGACACGAAAGGGAGGAGAACTTGGAAAGCTGTTGGCTTCTCTTGCCATAGATCAGGTTGTGACAGAGGATGATTGCGGATCAAAGTATGGCATGCCGGTGTCTGCTACCGACAAAGACAACATAGGATCGGTACTTGCATATGATGCCGGTGGCCATAAGGCAGGCGAAGTTATCACGAAGGCAACCATACAGGATTTTGTAAAGGACGGTGTAAAAGACATAGCCGTGAGGTCACCTGTCACGTGTCAGGCAAGCAGCGGAATTTGCGCACACTGTGCAGGAATACGAGAGAACGGAAAGTTTCCTGAGATTGGCTATAATCTCGGTGTTACTGCGGCTTCCGCCATAAGTGAGAGAATTGCACAGGCTGGTCTGTCAACAAAGCATTCAGGTCGCCTTACTAGCGGCGCCGGCAAATACCAGGGCTTTAATATGATAAAGGCACTCACAACAGTGCCTGAAAATTATCCTGATAGAGCTGTAGTTGCGAAAAAGGATGGAACTGTAGATTCCATAGAGAAGGCACCGCAGGGCGGAGAGTACGTTGTAATAGGCGGCGAACAGCATTATGTTGCGCCTGGATATTCTCTTCTTGTTAAGAATGGAGATGAGCTTGAGGCAGGAGATCAGATTTCCGATGGAGTGCTAGATCCTAAGGACGTCGTGAAGTACAAGGGTATAGGCGAAGGACGCAGGTATTTCGCAGAAAGATTCACACAGGCCATTCGCGACTCTGGATATTCGGCGCATAGGCGTAACGTTGAATCTATCGCAAGAGCACTTGTAAATCACGTCGAGATAGAGAACGAGGATTCTGAGGGGAAGCTTCTGCCAGGAGATGTCACTACGTATACTACATGGTCTCGTGGATATTCGCCGAGACCTGATTCTGTGCGTGGCAAGGCATCGTCTCTTGTAGGCAAGTATCTTGAGCAGCCTGCGCTGCATTACACTATAGGCACAAAGATAACGCGTCGGGTCGCTAAAGACCTGGATAAGTTTGGAGTAGGAGACGACATCGTGGCCAACGATCGTCCTATAGATGTTATGCCAATCATGCAGTCGATAGTAAAATCAACCGGTACCGATAGAGATTGGGTGTCCAGGCTTGGAACTACGTATTTGAAACAGAGACTGATAGACGACGCACAGCATGGATCTACGTCAGACATACATAGTACCAATCCTATACCTGGATTGGCCAAGGGTGTTGAATTTGGAAATTATTTTGACCCTGGGGTAAGAAGAAAAGGTGGTTACACGTATTAGTATAAATTGAAAATAATTTCCATATCTGTTATTTTTAAGTGGAGCAAGCAACAAGGGGTTGTTAAATGACAAATAAGCCAAGCTTTAATTCTTTGCTGAAACGTGTAGGTAACACGGCCTTTTACAAAGAGGGTCAGCTAAATCCAGACGATACACAGTTCGAGCAGGATTTTAATAAGATCGCGTATGCATTCATTCAGGACAGGGCTCCTGGCCTGATGAAGTACATGCTTGGTTTCGAGACTGTAGAGAGAGAAGACGACGGTTCTCGTGCGGTTGGCATTTTCGGTTTTAAGGTTGGCAAGGACTATTATTATGTTCCTGCGTTCTTCCTTAACAGCCAGGTGAAGGGAGTCGACATGATCCTCAACAAGCGCACGAACTCATTCGTACCGTTGACCGAGGAATGGATCGACAACATCACGAATCGTCAGGCCGTAGAATTAGGAACAGGCGCTCCTGAGGATGTACAGCAGGATTTCGAGGATCCTGATTTCGATTTTCTCCAGCATCCATCGAGTGGCCCGCTTGGATATCATAACGAGAAGGTTTCTGAGGCAAACGAGCCGTGGTCTTTCCAGGACGCATGGGCAAACATGCAGCTTGCTACGAAGGAAGCAGCCAAGAAAGATCCAGAGTTCAACAAGGCGTGGGCTGGTTTCGTCGGTGCCGTTACTCACAAGCAGGCCGTGGAGAAGTCAGCTTCGGCAGATCTCTTCAAGGATTATGCAGAGAAGATTGGCGGACCTAAGTCCGTTATTTCAATGATGAAATCGTTCGAGAACTTCAAGATGGCCGAGGCTGCCATGAAGTTCTACGAAGGACCGTCAGCATTCTATACCGACAAGTTCGCAAAGGACTGCTACCTTATCAAGAAGCAGGCAGAGGAGAAGCCTGATTTCGATGTCAAGGTTACAGATACTCCTCGCGGCACGGAGGATGCCAAGGATATCGTAGAGAACGGCTTTACGATCACAGACAAGCGCAAGGACGACGAGAAGTCTATCGCATACACGACGGAGTATACTAAGTACATGGCTTCGCCGGACAAGCCTGGCGTGTACGAAGTGCTGATGCCAGGTGGCGAATTCAAGAAAGGCTATGTTCTTTATGAGGATGGAGCTGCACAGGGCGATAAGGAGTACAAGGCTAATCGTACTCTAGTGTATTTTCCTGACGATGGACGCACTGGAAGGGTGTGGTCGAACGAGAAGGTGTATGTAAAGACCGACGGCGATGCCGGTGATCCTGGCCCGGAAGGCAAGGCCTATGACAGTGCAAAGAGTATCGGCGATATAGAGAACGGGGATAGGATATTGCTTGTCAGCCCGGAGGATACGTTTATCGGACCTGTCGACGTGAAGGAGTTCTTTGGAAACTCGGATGGCCGTCCTTCTTTCCGTTGTAGCATTACGAGCGGGGATCTTTGGACTGTAGACAACATCGAGCTTGCAGAATTTAGCGGACGCCCGAAGCGCAACGACGAATATCTAGTTATTCCTTCCGACTGGAAGTGCCTGAAACTTTACAAGAAGCGCGCGAAGAGGGACGACGAGACGTGGGAGCACTACGATCGCGACGCGAAGCCGGAGGATGTTTCGCTCGGAAGCGAGTCGACCATGTTCGACTACATGCTCAAGAATGCACATCATACGCTGCGTCTTGCACACAACAGCCACGGCTTCCGTCTTAATTTCGACAGACATTCCGCTGTAGAATTCGACAATTACAAGCAGGCATGCGTTACTCTGGTTACACGCCTCGGACTTGGATATGATCAAGCAAAGAAGATGCTCAAGAAGGCAGAGAACGCAGGCAGCGAGGAATATGTCATCAAGTTTGCGCAGATGTCTCCGTTTGTAGGAGTTGACATGCCTCAGCCTCAGATGCCTGGAGCCACGACAGATCCATACACCGGAATGCCTGTATACCAGATGCCTTATGTCGACGAGACGCAGGGGCAGCTCTCAGGAGTTCCTGGTGGCGATCCATACGAGAACGTGCAGGGCGAAAACGTCGGCGGCGAGATGGAGCAGAACCAGGAGCTGCCGATCGACCAGGAGGCACAGCAGCTTGCACAGCAGGCGGCCGAGCTTGGTCAGAAGAACGTATTCGACCAGGCTACAATCGGTGGTCTCAGCCGTGTCTACGACACTGGCAACGTGATCGATTCATACATTCCGCAGTTCATGGAGACTCTCGACCGTCTTGGCCGTGTGCTGTTCCTGTACTACTGGAAGCACGACGATTTCATTTCTCGCTACGGCACTGACGACGTAGTCGAGATGGAAGATGTGCTTAGAAGCACGTTCAAGACGCTCGGCAAGCTGACTCTCGATCTCAAGAAGAAGTCGGTTGGCGGGGACGATGCAGACACCGTGTCGGTGTAGGAGGTTGTAAGATGGCAGAAGAGGTTATCGAGCTTCCAGGAGCCAGGCTTCTGGAATTGGCTAAGCAGAATGGGGTTCTGGAGGAGTCTATCCGCAGAAACCAGAAGCAGATCGACGAAAACACAAGAAAGGCTCAGGAGCTCGAGAAGAAGATCGCGGAGCTTGATCTTGAGTATCATCAGCTGCAGCGCCAGGTAGATGACCTTGACGGAATGGTCCACAAGGGAACGCAGACGGCAAAGCCGCTTACTACGCAGGTCACGGAGATCCGTACCGAGTTCGACGCGCAGAAGAAGCTGCTGTATTTTATTGCCGTTACATCTACTGGAGCTCTCATAGAGCTTATATTTACGCTTGTAAGGTTCTTCACGAAGGGCGGTTGATCTTGAAGATTGGCGAACAGACAATAGTTACGCCAATAGACAATCCTTGCCAATTCGAGCCTGACTGGCGAAATTCGGTAGCTGTGGCGTTATTCGACAACCCGGGGTACAGACCAGATCCCGAGTATTCGATGTACGTCGACGATCCGTGGATAAAAAGGCAGGTAGATTATCTCTCTGCGCTTAAGCACGGAAGGCGCCTCAATCCGGCACAGATGAATATGCGTATGGCGTCTGTCTGGTATCAGGGAACTAGGCCCTCAGACGTGAAATATCGTCTGGAGCCTCTTCTTTTAACTGCTGTAAACTACAGTGTTATTTCTTTGGATATAGGTGGCGGAACTATAGACGAGGATGCGTTTGTAGCCTACGAGAAGATGTATTTTAACGTGAGGCTTGACAACGGCAGGCTTCATCCATCGTGCCAGCTTAGACAGTATTTTGCTCTTCCGTCAGGAGAAATGGACGACGAGACTCCGCCTGAGCAGCTGTGGAAGATGATTGGCGCTTTGATGGGATACGATACTCTAACGTCGATATGGCTGTGGAAGGATGCGCACGGAAAGCGCAACGACAGTCAGGAATATATGCTGGACGAGATGTGGCGCGTAGCGCAGTCTCGTGTGTTCATGTCGATGTTCGAGGGACGTATAGGACATGAGTCGATGGCCAAGCTTCTATCTGCTCTGACGAGCCAGACCAAGATGCTGAAGGAATCAAAGGAATCTGGAGAAACCGGCCTTGACACAACCAGGACGTTAATGGCAATATTGTACAAGGCGTCTCCACAGGTGATAGGAGCTGCAAAGGAGGTGGATGCACAGCCTGCTATGATGAGGGCCATCAAGGACACTTTGGAGGCCGAGGCAGCCATAGAAAAGACCGCTCTGCCGGCGGCGGACACTGAGGCGGCGAACGCTGAATTGAACAAGCTGATAGCAAGTAAATTTTAAGGATTCTAAGGAGACCAAGATGGCATTTGAAGACAAATTAAGATCAGCGCTAGAGGACGCGGTAAAGTTCTGCAACGAGGGAAGCACGCCTGACGAGGCTGTTTGCAAGTCTGCAGCAGCTCATGAGTTCAACAGCGATCAGACAGATCGTCTTGTTGAGACGTTAAATACTGCTATTACAATTAACCAGTACAAGCAAGCTGCCGACAAAACCGCTTCTTTTCCTCTTGCACACAAGGACAAGGTTGCAGCGATGATGCTAGACGCAGACAAGGTTCTTGGCAAGGAGGAGAAGACCGCAGAGGTCAATCACATTTACTTCGACTACAGTAAGCCCGCCTATGATTACATTGCACATGAGGATGATGTAGTCGAGAAGGCTGCAGAGAACGAGGAGAAGACCACAGGGTTGTCACGAGATAATCTGGCTTATCTCCTAGTCAATCAGATGAAGCTTGTAAAGAATGCCGCAGATTTTGCAGCTAACATTGCAGGCATGATGAAGAGCGATCTTGTTACACAGCTTTATGGGCTTGCTGAGACTGTTAAGAAAGGCGGCGTAGAGAAGTATGCCCGCTTCAAGGAGTCTGCAAACAAGGATATCGTCAAGGAGCTTGACAAGGTTTTACCCGCTCAGTTCAAGGAAGCAAAGTGCAAGGCATCTCTTGTTGACGATTCTGATCTTTCCGACGAGATAAAGACAGCAGAGGATATGGCCGAGACTCTGTCTTCGATGAAAGACATGCGCGCCCAGGCAGACAGCATGCACAAGCAGGCCGAGAAAATGAACTCAGAGATAACGACTGCGTTTATAGGGGAGAAAGAGGAGGGCCCAAGTACTTTTTTATCACTGTTTAACGAGAAGAAGGCCTCGATGGTCGGACGCCTCGCGTTTGGCAAGGGTCTTACGACTGGTACGCAAGGATTAGTACATTCAGACGCTTTCGATCTGGATTCTGCTCTTTTCGACAACCAGGCTAGTGAGAACGACGAGACAAAGCGAACGACAGAGAATGTTGTGCGTGCTATGATGCTGCAGGATCTTATGGCAAGAGACAAGATAATAGCGGAAGCCGATCCAGACACGGTTGCGTCGATCTACCAGACGTTGCTGCACATATCTCCTGAACTCGCTAACGACAAGGAACTTACGAGGTCAGTACTTAGACAGGCTGTGAATTCCATAGCTATAAGTCCGTACGACGCAAATACGTGGACAGACCTAGAGAAGAAGCAGCGCGAAGCAATAAAACTCACAGGACGGGCATAGGCGAGAGATGATTACAAAGAACGATCTTGCTGCAATAGGTAGTTTTTCCAGTGCCGAGAAGAAGGCAGCTAGCGGTGCTATGACTGGAGCGCTTGGCGGGGCCGGTCTCGGTCTTCTCGTACAGGCGCTCAGGCCAAAAGACAAGGACCAGAATCAGCTTAAGGAGTATCTGCTGTCCGCTTTGACAGGCGCAGGACTAGGCACAGCGGCAGGCTTTGCATATGATAACTGGAATTCCAGCTCGTTTGATCCAGGCGCAGGCAAACAGCAGCCAGAGGAAGACACAATACGCATTCCAGTGCCTGATTCCGTGAAGCCTGTCGTATCAGAGGATGGTACAACGGTAGAGACACCAGATGTGTCTTCAAAGCGCGAGATACCATCTCCAGAGAGACTTGAATATCTAGCTGCCGTAGCTACAGCATCTCACGAGAAGCATCCTGATTCTACTCCGTGGACAGAGGCCGCCATGATAGCCCAGGACAGAGGCGTGACACTTCGTGGATCAGACGGGAAGCCTGTGGCAGGCGTTCCGTTCTACATCACCAGAGAGGTCGTAGACGGAATCATACCGCAGCAGATTGCAGGCCGTGAAGCTGTTGCAAGAAGACTGTATGATGCGTCGGACAGGAATGAAATCGGATATAGAAACAACAACGGTACCATATTTCAGATGGTAAGCGTACCTGTTCCGTGGAGTGACGATCCGGTATTGATGCCAGACACAGATAAAGTTCTGTTCAGAGAGGAAGACACGGGAACTTTTAATACTCTAGGATTCCAAGTAGGAAACGCAGCAAGAGATTACAAAGGAGATGCCTTGCGAGGTCTTCGCAGGCTTTTTACATTTGGAAAGATTAGATAACGATTTAACTGGAGCGTGAAAGATGGCTGATAACATGTTTGTGCCTATAGATGGCGACGAGAAATTCGAGGACAGCGTAGATGCCGTTTCTCCAGCACCGTCGGAAGGCCCTAGCGCAGGAGTTGCGCTTGGCGAGCTAGCCGCAGGAGCCGGCGCCGGTGCTGCTGCCGTTCTTAACACTCCAAGAATGGCGTTGAGCAGAGCAAATAACCGTGCTAAGAGACTGCGTGATAAAATTGATAGACTCGAGGAAAGAAGACAGCCGCTAGCAAACGAGGCAGCTGAGCTTCAAGATAGAATCGCTCGTGGAGAAATAACGCCAGAAGAGCTTGCGTTCATCGAGAACTCTACAGCAGACGCACGAGTTCTTCAGGATGTCATGCCTCAAATAAGTGAGCGCCTAAAGGCTCTTAGGCAGATTAGGGCCAATAATGTTGCAGCTTCTGCAGATTTTCCAGGTAGAAGTGATCGCCTAGATAGGCTTCGCGAAGTTTTGCACGATAGAGAGCTTCAGAGAGCTGCCTTGACTGAAACACCCGGATGGAAGGACAACATTTCTGTTGTTGGACAGGTCGCCGAGCTAGACGACACCATGAGGTACCTTAGGTCACGGATCGCAGAAGAGGATCGTCTTTTAAACCGAGATATTAGCAATAGCGATAGAGATCTTGCACGCAGCGTAATAGACGATACCACAAAAAATACTAAAATGATGACGCCTGCAAGAGCTGCGACCGAGGCGGCTATGGCTATAGATATGCCTGATATATACAAAATATACGCAGATGAAATGCGCGCTCAGGCTCTTGATGAAATAGCAGGAGAAGGTGGTGGCGGACAAAACGCTACTGTACGTGATCCGCGTCTTGAGTTTGCTGATGCGGCACGCGCACGAGCTGAAGGACTTGCAAAAGTATTCGGTGACGTTGCAACTATAGATAGGAATGGAAATCTAAGTCTTAAGCCACTCGTGCCTAATGAAAGTATACGCGAGTCTCCATACGGTGTCGGACGTGCTGATCGCGCTGTTGGAGAAAATATACAGGAAGCCGCTAGAAAGTATAGCCCCTGGCTTAGATTCCCTGCCGATATTGATGCTGTAGTTGAGGGGCAGGGTCTAGATCCGAGACTTGAGGCAGGCGATTTTAATGTGGTTACACAGGATAGAGCAGACGCGATAGCGCGCGAACAGGCAAAAAGGGCTAAACATCCTGGCACAAAAACACCACCAACTGATAATGAGCCGCTTCGAGATGGTGATGGAAGGCGTGTTGTTACAGAGCCAATAGGTCTTGAAAGAGACAGGGCAAGATTGCGTGATATCCAATCTGGCAAAGGAGACGGCGGGATCGGGCATGCTAACCTAAAGACTCTAGATAGCGAGATTGATAGACTTAGAGGTAGATTGGAAGGTCTTACCGGTAAAACTGACGCCAGCGGAAAAACTGTAGCTACCGATACGGCTGGAAATGCCGAGACGCTTGGTACTATTCCGAAACTTAATGCAGAGGTTGCCGATCTAAGTGCACGTCCGTGGTACACGCGGTGGATTAGAAGTCTTGCTGATAAAAATACAAGACCAGGAGCTGTAGGCACTGGCGTTGCTGGATTGGTTGGCGGCGGTCTGGTCCTTGACGGTTTGCAGAGACTTGGAAATGCGTTGTATCCAGACGAGGCACACACTGATTTTAACGAGGGAAAGTAGACGATGATAAAGCTGATACAGTCATCGCAGTTCGATCCTGACATAGGAGTCGGCATGGAGATTGTCGACTCCGGCAATTCTGTAAAGACAGCTGAAAAGAAAGAGACAGAGACTATTTTTGGTAAGAGCTACGATGAACTGAAGCCAGACAAGAATCATGTAGGTATTCACGTTGTAGCACTTGGTGACACAGAGGCATACAGAGCAAACAGGAACGGTGACGGTTTTACTCGTGAGGCGTGCAAGAAGTATCATCCGACTTTTGTAGAGTTCGGACACGTATTCAGGCATCACAGGAATAAGGACCCCAAGAAGTCCATAGGCGATATAATTGCTTCTGCTTTTAACGATATGATGGATCGTGTAGAGCTGTTCATACATGCTGACAGAGAGAAGGCAGCTCCAGAGCTTGAGCGTCTAGAGCGCGATGGCGAGATCTGCTTTTCGATGGCTTGCATGGTAGACCATGATCGTTGCTCTATTTGCGGCGCGAAGAGAAAGCACGCGGGAGACGAGCTTGAGTGCGAGCATGTCCGTGACCATCTTGGAGAAATGATGGAGGACGGAAGGCATATATTTACGTTCAACGACGAACCTAAGTTCTTCGATATCTCGTTTGTAGGTAAGCCAGCAGATAGAATCGCGTGGGATCTTATGAAAGTAATGCCAGACGAGGAAGACGAGGACAAGGACAACAAGGACGAGGAAAATAAAGAGAAGGACAAAGACGACGACAAAGAAGAGAAGGAGGCGTCGTACACGCTTCCGTTCGATTCCGTGAAGCTTGCTGAATACTATGGTGTAGAGGCGTCAGACAGGCTGGCGATCACGTCTCCTTCTGGACTCAGGAAACTAGCGTATGCCAATCAGCTTATAGACATGCACGACAAGTATGTTGGATTTATAACAAAGACAGCCTCTGCAGATTCGGCGCGCGACAAGTTTCTTGTACAGCTGTGCAAGATAGCATCACATCCTTTGAAAGATTCAACAATAGACAAGCTTCGCGAACTTGATCCTGGAGCAGCCTTCAGGGTTCTAGGCGATGCTGGCGTTGTCATGGATTCGACGTCTTTCTTCAAGTATGCGATGGGAGATGACTTCAACACAGTTAAGCCTTATTTAAACGGTGTTTCGCAGAAAGTTGCTGAAGTACTTAAAGAGGCTAAAGATACGTCCTGTTTGCAGAAACTGTGCAACGATCTAAATTTTGACGCGTGGCCACTTGGATGCTCTTTTCCGATCTCGAGACAGAATCTTTTTGAGTTGAAAGAGGAGCTGAAGGAAGCGTCTTGCATTGACTCGCTAGAGGATTCTGTAGTGTCCGCGACAATAAAAGGAACTAAACCTAATTTTGTTGTTGACAATTCTTCATTAAAGATTTTAAATGGTTATGTAACTAAGAAATTAGCGGAGAAATACGCTGCTTACAAACTAGCTGCTATAGACGCAGTCATAACCAGCCGATGTGGCGAAACTTCGAACCAAAAAACATCTAAAATAGCAGAATGCATGACGGCGCTAGGAGCGCTTCAAGACATGCAGAAGGAATAAAAAACATGGCAACATACTCTCAGATGCTCAAGGAAGTGCAGGCTATGACGAAGCGTGCACAGGCAAAGCTCGCTGAAATTTCGGGAGAGGATCCCGACAACATGCCCGGTGCGGAGAACGACAAGGACGTTACTCTGCCGAAGGAGGATCCCGAGGTGAATGACGGATCGATGGGTCCAGAGTCAACTCGTTCAACAGAAGGCAAGGGCGACGATCGTCCTATCACGGCCGGCGACCTGTTCGAGTCCGACGAGTCAATCGTCAACCCAGAGGAGAAGCCGCTCGAGACAGCCGATGCAAATGCCAAGGAGGCGTCTGCGCAGAAGACTCTTGTCAACGACATCCTTTCTCTGATCCACGGACAGCAGACTGCTCAGACGAAGCAGGCCGCTCAGACGAAGCAGGCCGCCGCTCCCGCGGTAGAACAGAAGAAGGAGAAGAAGGTCGAGTCCAAGCCGGATACGAAGTCTGCTGGCGCTCCCGAACTGAATCTTGAGCTTACAACAGATATTCTCGCCAAACTCGCGTGCGCCATGCTCGCAGAAAAGGAGGGAGCAGATCTTGCGGAGAAGGTTATGGCCAAGCAGGCCGGAGCCAAGCAGGCAGAGGATGTCTTCAACTTCATCTCAGGGCAGGAGAAGGCAGCAGAGGAATATGCAGCTGGTCAGCGTGCAGCTCAGGAATATGTAGCAGGACAGCGCGCAGCCGCTCAGTATGTTCGCATCAAGCAGGCACAGGATCTAGGCGCTAACGAAGCAGATGCCGCCATTGCGGCAATGGCAGCCCAGGAGCCGGAGGCAGTTCCAGAGGAGCCAGCGGCCGAGGACGTTCCAGCAGACGTTGCCGCGGAAGCTGACGTAGCCGATGACGGCGAGATGCTTCCAGAGGATGCGGTTGCACAGGTCCTGATGTCACAGCTTGAGTCTGGAGCTCTCACCGAGGAGGATCTCGCAGAAATCGTCGAGGAGCTCGCGGCCGAGGAGCCCGAGGCGGCGGAGGAGCTAGGCCTGGATGTCGGCGTCGGAGACGAGGCAGCCGAGGGCGGCGACGAGGCCGCTGTAGATACTTCAGCTGAGCCATCCGGAGAGGAGCCAGAGGCGGAGCCCGAGGCTGACGACGGTGAGAAGGAGGCTTCTGCAAAGAAGGCATCTGCCAAGAAGGCCTCCGCGAAGAAGGTTGCGGCCAAGAAGATCTCCAAGAAGCCCGTCAGCAAGCAGGCATCTCTCATATACAAGAGAGCCTCTATGATGAGCAAGATCGCCGCCGCTTCCAAGCTGCTTGTTGCTCACCTCGGAAAGTAAGGTGCAATCGATGATTACGGAGCAGTCTTACAACGCGCTGGCCCAGAAGGCCGTGCAGTACATCGAGGAGACGGAGCCCAAGCTCGAAAAGCTTGCGGAGGCCGAGGCCAAGAAGTCTGCATTCGTAGAGCGCGCAACGAAGGCTGCCTCCGTACTTGTCGAGAGAGGCCTTCTCTCAAAGACAAACGAGAGTGCTTTCATCGACAAGGTTGCGGAGGCACCTGAATTGATTTTCGACTACGTTGAGAAGCTTGCCGGAGAAATCGGGCCTGATTCTCTCGGGGTCGCTTCAAACGAAAAGATTGCCGTGAGTACCGGCGACGATCCTTTCGAACGGATTTTCTTCCCTCGTGGAGGAAATACAGGTACGATTGACTAAACAAAACAAAGGAGTACAACCATGGGATGGTTCACACCTATTAAGGGCGCCACCTATTCGATGGCACAGGTTGACAAGACCCTTCCTGTAGACCCCGCCGAAGCGAATGAGAAGATCGTCCGCGGTTCAATCATTCAGGCGAACGACAAGGGCGCATTCGAGCTTGCAGACGGCTCTCAGAAGCTGGTCTACATTGCTCTTCAGGACTACGCTGACACGCAGGCCGCGATGGCTGGTGGCGTCGTGTACGAGGCTGGTGACATTGCGATCACACAGAAGCCCGACATGCGCTCCAACGTCATCCAGTCTCAGCCTCGTCTCACCGGCCTCCTCCTCCGCAAGGAAGAGTACCAGACCGATGTCTACGACGGCGACGACTTCAAGGTCGGCGACTTCCTCACGGTCAAGGACGGCATGCTCTCCAAGGGCACCGAGGAGAACGCGGTTGCGGTTGTTACCGTTCCTCCGTTCACTCGCTGGGTCAACAATGCCATTGCAAAGGATGGCAAGGATGGCCTGCCTTGGCGCCGCGGTGCCAACAGGACTGTGATCCAGTTCACGGGCATCTAAGCTAGGAAAGGAAACATACAATGACACAGAACGTTCCTACAGACGTCATGAACAACGCGATTCTCGGCGAGCTCACTCGCGAGAATTCCAACAACATCGAGAAGACCGCTCAGGCTTCGACCGACTACATCCGCACGGGCCTCCGCGAGGATTCCTTCGCAATGAAGATCCTTCCTCCGGAGCAGGCTACCGACGACATGCTCGATCGTGGCATGCAGGAGGGCCTCTCGATCACCATCGAGCTCGAGCCTGACTCCCCTGGAGCCAAGTTCGTTCCGTTCCAGACGGTGCCCGATGCCGAGTACATCGAGTCGACGAACTTCCGCATCCCGTTCGCGCGTCTGCTCACGCCGAAGTTCCAGAAGGACATCGACGAGCTCCGCACGACCCGCATGGACATCCGCAAGATCCTCACGGACAATGCGCTCAAGGATGCCCACACGGAGTACGACCGCAAGTTCATCGAGCTCTGCTACTCGATCGTCAACGACTGCGACGAGGACGGCCGCAACCATATGACTGGCAAGATCCAGAAGATGGAGTTCGAGGGCGGCCTCAACCGTCGTACGTTCGCGGAAGCTCGCAACATGCTTCCTCGTGGCAACAAGGAGGGCAAGTACCGCCTCCGCAACGATCTCTGCCTCATGAACGAGATCACCGCGGGCGAGCTGCTCACCTTCGGCCGCGACGAGGTTGGTGGCGATCTCTCCCAGACCTTCTTCACCGACGGTCTGACGATCGACAAGTTCATGGGCGTCAAGGTCCTCTTCACTATCAAGGACGACCTGATCCCAGACGGCTACGTGTTCTTCTTCGCTGCTCCTAAGTTCCTCGGCCGTGCGTTCTATCTCACGGACTGGACGATGTACATGAAGAAGGAGGCATACTTCATCGAGATGTTCTCCTACTGGCTCGGCGGTGTCGGCATCGGAAACGTTGCCGGCGTTGCGCTCGCCATCTTCAACAGCAAGAAGCAGGAGTCGTAAGAGTCGTAAGAGTCCACAAGGCTCTCGTACCTCAAGCCACCGGTGTAAAAAGCCGGTGGCTTTTTTATATGAAAGGGTGTAATATTTGATACGACGCTAACAAACATCTACACATACAAAATGAATAACTACGAGCAAAATGCGCTGATGAAGCATGGATTTACGTGTTCACTTGTTGAAAGAGGCGTAGATCCAGATATAGCAGAATTCTGTGTCAAGCAGGCCGAATACCAGAACTTAGGTAGTTTGAGCCCAGAAGACTTTTACGAAGGGTTTGCCGAGGCGCTTGAAAAGAAGGCCAGTAAACTTATGTTTTTTGACGACGGAGGAGACTCAAGAGATTTCTACAGGCAGAATCCTATGTACGGAGTACCTATGCCTGCAGCGATGCAGCCCGAAGATGAAGACGATGACGACGAGGAAGAATCTCTTGTAGACAAGATAAAGAGATGGGCGCTTTACGCAGGCATAGGCGCAGGTGGATTCGCTCTTGGAAATTACTGGCCTGATATAAAGCAGTATACTGATAATACGTTGACTTCTTTGAAAGACAAATATGACGCTGCCGCAGACAGAGTAAATGCCATGAAGGTTCCTGACATACGTGGCAGGTCTTCGTCGTCAGACAAACAGTCTGGTAATTCGGGTAACTAGTCATGGCGAAGTTGCAGGGCGGTGACACTTTTTTAGTCGAGAACGACATAAGATTCTGGCTTCGCGACAACGAGCCAGAGCTGAACACGCTTCTTGACGATTATGAATTTACACCTGAGGAGATACGACAGGCGTTGACGTATGCGCAGGATTATTGGAACGAGCAGCCGCCATACATAGGAAACATAGACTATGATCGCAATCCGTTCAGGTTCAATCTTCTAAAGGGTACTGTCGGAAATCTCTTGGCAATAGCTGCAAACAGATACCGCAGAAATCATTTGCAGTATCAGGCAGGCGGCTTAACTGTCGACGACGATAATAAGGCGCAGGCGTACGATGCAGCGTCAGCCAGGCTTTGGGAAGAGTATAAGCTGTGGGTGAGGCAGAACAAGAGAAGTATAAACGCGTCTAACGGGTTTGCTACTTTCTAATGGACACTGTGATATCCAGTGTAGATATTTTTCCTAGCTACGGGGCAGGCTTTCTGTTTACGTGGCGCGTATCTGGCGATTTCAATGTCGCTCCTCCGTGGGTGTTCAGAGTAGAGCAGGCCACATCTATTACAGGCCCGTGGATAGACATCTCCGGTCCGATTGTAGATAGATATTTCTACAAGGAAGACAGAAGGCGCCTTATAAACAAGTCTTCTGTGCTATATTTCAGAGTTGTACTTGTTGCAGACAATACGAAATATTTTTCTAGTGTTGTTAATCCGTACGGTGATTTGAATAGAAAGGACTTTCTGATCGCAAGAGACATAATGCGAAAAGAGGTCTTGCATATGAAAAAAATGGCAGGAACAGCCGGTCAGCTGTTTACAGTCACTACGTTTGGGCCACCTTGCTTGAAGTGCAGAGATCCTATAACAGGTGAGATTAGGTTCGCTGACTGTGACCAGTGTTTTGGAACTGGCAGGATTAACCCGTACAACGGACCGTATGATATGTGGATGACGTTTTCTTCAGACTCAAACCACGACGTCGTCGATGAAGGTGCAGGTACTCTGGAGAGAAAGATATTTGAAGTGAGAATGGCTTCCAGTATAGTCGCAAAGAAAAATGATGTTATAGTTGATATAGGTTCTGACAAGAGATACTATGTAAACAAGGCGTCTGTGATAGCGGAGCTGCGAAGAATACCTCTGGTACAGTCACTTGTTGTCAGCGAGGCACCTGTCTCCGATAAAATCTACAAGATCGAAACTGCAAGATGAACGAGAAGCCGCTTGACGTAGAGCCATTCGAGATATATTTCGACCACTCGATAGAGGATAAGAAGCTTATATGCGAGCTTACAAAGCACAGCAGTGTTTTGTATGGTTTGTTCGTAGATGTCATACGCCAATATTACAAGACGGGATCCGAGTTCATAAAAGGGTGTCCTGAGCGCAGATTCGACTACGATAAAAATAAAACCGGCATATGGATAGACAAGGAGATGCGATGGGAGGATGAACATCCAGAGTTCAGGCCGGCTATAATAGTCAAGTTAAGCCCTCTTAAGTTCGAATATCCAACAGGTAGATTGCCGTACGGAATAGAAGGAAAAACAGGAACAACGTACTTTATGCGGCAGGTATCTGGAGTTGTTTCGTTTGCGCATATTGCAAAGACCTCTGGAGAGGCCAACGTGCTGTGCGACAACACCCTAGACTATTTATGGAATTTTTCATATCCTATCAAGAAGGACTACTGCCTGTCTAAGTTTAGACCGGTGGCGCAGACTCCGATAGAAAAGATGCAGGGTGCATCTAAAGAACAGTGGGTAAGCACATGCAGCTTTGAATTTGAATTCATCGACATGACTGGAACGCGGCCTGAGGCACCCGTTCTTCAGGATATTATTTTTAAACCTTTACAAGATAAAATACCTCGTGATATATTAAGAACAGACCTTGATAAACCAAGACAAGGAAAAGGACAAGGAGTTTAATTCACATGGCAAATTACAGCAGCAAATTCAGAGTGTTCCAGAATTGGGGAACCCCTACGGCTGGTACTCCGCTTGATCAGAATGTGTTTGTGTTTGGACCACAGTACGACCTTCACAGATACAGCGACGTTGACGAGAGGGAGCAGCTCACAAGGCACTACTTCGAGGCGAAGAAGGCCGGAGCCGACGACAGCAGGACTAATCTTGTGATCAAAGAGCCGTTCGAGGTCTCAGCCGTAAACGTGCTCGATGAGGCAAGTGTCGAGGTTTACGCGGAAAATGCCTACATCAATCTTCTTCCTGGTGTTTCGTTCTACGAGCTCGGAGAGCTTGCTGACGTTACAGTCGTCGGAGATTATCTCGATGGAGTGCTGAGATTCAACGGAAAGAAGTTGATTGGAAAATCAGTTGATCCAGATCTCGCATCTCCGGTTGCTCTGACTGATGTCATTGCCTTCAGGCCTACAACAGGAGACGGGTCTTGGGAGTTCGTGAACATCCTTAAGATCGAGATTGATGGCGCAGACACTGTTGTTACGCTTGTCGACGGCCTTCCAGATTTTGTAAGCGACGGAAACGCAGAGGTTTATATCTGCAGAAAGTTTGCATCGGTCAAGGTCGAGCCGTCCAAGGTTACATCTGAAGTCGTAGAGATTGGCACCAATACGACTGTAAAGATCGGTGATAACAACAGGCTTGTTCTCGTGGCAGATGTTGCCGTCGGATACAGAACTCTGCACAAGTCTGCGTCTGTTGGAATTCATGTCGCTACATCGATGGCTGACGTCGAGGACGTGCTAGGAAAGGCAGATCCTGCCAACCCGATTGCAATGGGCGTGTTCAACGCATTCGTTGGCGGCGCGTTCGTTGTGTATTACTACGTCACAGGCGGTGAATCAGTCGCTGAATTCACGCGGGCTCTTGAGCTGTCAAGACACAACAAGACGCTGTACTACCTGGTTCCAATGTCTCAGGACGCAGGTGTTCTCACTGCCGTTGTCGCACATGTCACAAACATGTCTAACGAGAATGTGAAACACTGGAGAACAGCGTTTTTGTGCTCTGCGGTTGAAGACAGCACAACCACCGACTTCGAAGTGACCGGACTCGGCGTGTATTCGCAGAACGGAGTGAAATATGTTGTGGTCAAGGCTGACGGCGGCGCGCCTGACGCAGTCGAGGGAGATGTCATCGAGCTGGCTGATGGACGCAAGTTCGTAGCTGCGAGAAAGATGAACAGGACGTCTATACTCACCAAGACGAAGTATGTCGATCCTGAGTCTGGCGTAGATGACGAGTATGCCTTCGTAGATGGCGAGACGGTCGATGCTACGATTACTCATACGCTTACGAGCCACGAGACGGCCGCCGCTGCTGCAGGCGCTGCTAAGAGCTATGGCACACACAGAGCCGTCGACGTGTTCCCGAAGACATATAAATTCGGTGGAGAGACGTACAGCTCGCTGTTCGCTGCTCCTATCATCGCGGGCATGAAGGCCAGCGTTGTTCCTCAAGCGCCGATCACCAACGCGGTCATACCTGGAGTAGACGATGTTCCTGATACCTATGCTGTGTTTACCGACGCAGACCTTGATACTGCTGCGGCCGGAGGCTGCCTTGTGATGAAGCAGGATCAGGCCGGTGACGCGGTGTATGTCAGGAAGCAGATCACGACCGGTGTGTCATCCAACGTGCTAGCGAAGTCAGAGCTGTCCATGGTCGTCAACTTCGATAACATCACGTACCAGTTCGATTCGCTGATCGAAGGATACAAGGGATCGTACAATGTGACGCCATCGTTGATCAGGAGAATAAGGGCAGATATCCTGGCTCGTCTGTACTATCTTGCACACAACACAGCGTCAAACGATCTTGTTGGATCTCAGATCCTCGATGGCCGTATCGAGAGCATCAATGTCGACCCTACCAATGCAACTAGAATTATCGCACACGTTGTCGTGGTTCTGCCTGCTCCGTTCAACGAGATGGATCTGTATCTGACCGTCGACGTCAGCACTGAAGTAACTGAAACCACAGAGGCGACCGTTGGATTGGTCTAGCAAGTCTGACAACGATCGAACGATTAAAACAAGGAGTTAAACATGGCATCAGACATTTTTGGAAATGAAGTAGGAAACTTCGTGGTTATAGATCAGAACATGGCAACGATAACGGTGTCAGGAACGAGCGGAGACGCTTTCGTTCTAGGTGCCAACGTCACATATAACATGCCGGTACAGCCAGTGCTTACGTTTGGAAAGGACGTTATCATGGCCAAAGGCGTTGCACAGGGCACATTCTCGTTCAGCCATGTAGCTGGAGCTGGCGAGCTTGCGAAGGGCGTTAAGACAAGCATCGAAGACTGCATTCCTACGGCTGTTACGATTACGTTCACACCTGACCAGACATGCGATCTAGGCACGAAGATAAAAATTCTGCAAGGATCAAACCAGGCAACAACGGTGGTCTGCCAGCATGCAATATGGACCCAGTTCTCTATACAGGGCCAGGCACAGGATACGTTCTTCACGGAGAACGCTGGAGGCGTATTCCACTATCTTGGAAATGAGTAACGTAGGTTTTCTCCGCAAGGAGATGACTCAAAAAGGAGCGGGCCTTTGCCCGCTTCTTTTTTTTAGATGTTTTTAGTATACTAAAAGGAATGGAAGACACATTTTCAAGAGAACAGGTTTCTAAGATCACAGAAGAGCTGCATCGTGTTATGGATGATGTCGCCCAGCTTAAAGCCGGCAGGCTGCGTGTCGGTACTATAATCAGAACTGGAGTTGGCTCATACGATTTTCTTGTCGCTATATCAGGCGTAGGAAATCGAACATGCACGTTGGCCAGAACGGCACAGGGATCTCCTTTTGGATATGCAGATTGCGATATGCCAAAAGAGGGATCTGTCGTTGTTGTTATGTTGAATGCTGATTCAAGTGGCCTAGGCTATATTTTAGGTACTTTGGATACACGTGCGTTCAACCTAGAGAAGGATAAAAAGCCAGAAGATCGTCTCAAGCAGCTTTTGACACTGTTTGAAGGACCAAATACAAATACAGAGCTTATATATTCCGACCCAATAGAGAAAAACGACGGTACTTCTTTCTGGGCCGGAAACCACAGGCCTGGCGATGTATTCCCAGGTGATTTTGTAAGATTGAACGAGTATGGCGTAGGCTTGGACGGAGATACGCTCACGATGTCTCTAAGAGGCGGCCAGGCTCGTGTATCTGCTTCCATAGTAGATAACTGCGTAGAGATAGTTTCGAAGAATTTCAGACAGTATGATATATCTGGATTTAAAAAAGCATTTCTAGACGGCGGTTATATAACAGAGGAGGCTTTCTTTGCCCCGTACCTTGGCGAACGTAAGGGCGGCTATGGCATAAAGGCAGAGCGACCGGACGACGAGGACGAGAATCGTCCTGTAGGAAAATACAGGCTTAGAACATACAAGGGATACCTGGGCGGAATAATAAGCAGTTTCTTGTCCAGGTCTCCAGACTGCGATAAGGACGACAGCAAGACGCTGCGTACTACGGCTGACAAGGAGCCGGATGATCTGGGCCTTATGCAGCTTCATATCAATGACAATGGAAGACTACTGTACAGGTCGGCGGGAGGATTCGCTTTAGAGAGAAGCGATATGATACCAGTTCCTATAAGGATACGTGAATTTGACGATCCAGAAGGAATAGACAGTGCAGACATAGAACGAAAGGACGTCGTCAAGTTTGTAAAGCCAAAGGACAGCGACGAAAAAAGTTCTGGGCATTACGATGCGATTGCTCTTGCAGACAGGATGGTGCACGAATACAAGCAGTCGTATGCCAGATTTCTTGAGTATGTAGAGAAAAGCGGCTCATCTAGCGACAATGACGAATTTTACCTTAAGGAAGTAAAGGACCTGGATCCTTTGCAGGATGAGTCAGGTACGTCTGCTAAGTCAATCAAGGAAGACAACCTCGAGGAAAACGTCGGAAGGAAGGCAGGAGTGTATTGTCTTCCGTCCGGTGCGATAATCATAAGGGATGCCTGGGGTTCAGAGATAGTTATGGAGGGCGGTAGTATAACCATAAGCGCATGCGGAAACATAAATATTCAGCCTGGAAGATCTTTCGTGGCAATGGCTGGTGATGACGCTGTCGTCAAGGCGCTTAAGAGCGTAGACATACTCGCTTCTGACAATGACGTTACAATACATGCAGATTGCAACGTAAGGATAGCCGCAGGCTCTGATGATACTGAAGACAGAGGGAGCATTGTTCTTGAAAGCTTCTCAAAGCAGAAAGTCAAGGGCTCGTCCAATAAAGGCGAAGAGTATGATGGCACAGGAATTGTCATAAAGGCAAAGGATTCCGGCGTTGCAATATTAGCCGACGATGCCTCCGTGTATTCCAAGACTACGACGAGCATCGTAAGCGACAACCTAGTAATGATAGACGGAGATAGAGCCGGAATGTCAGCTGCCAACGGTATTATGCTGTCTGGTTCAGGGTGCGGAGCGATGTTTAACGGAGGAACTGCGGCTATTGTAGGGGATACCGCCATTGTTTCCGGTTCGGGAGGCGTCGTGTTTACGACATCTGGGCAGGTTGGTGTTCCTATATGGCTCGACTTCGGCCAGGACTACAGCAGCAGGTTTACATCGTACCTCGAGAAATTTGCTACGGCATCAAACAAGATATTCACGAGTTCTCCTCTGAGTCCTACAAGCACGATATCCAAATCGCTGTTCTCATTCAGGTCGTCGAAGGAGTGCGGTACTGCGAAGAGTTCAGACATAACAGACAGGTTCGGCAAGTTTATGTTGTACCAGCCATACTGGTCTGTGCTTGTAGAGAACGAGATATATCCGCTAGTCGAGGATCTAAAAGGAAAGAGCGGAGATAAGAATCTTTCGCTTTCGGAGTGGGGCGAGGATCATCCAGTCGACGGACGATATCCGTGGCCAGGTACTTCAGCCGTTAAAGACGGCAAGTATGCACACCTCAAAAAATTCAAGGATCCTACGCTGAATCAGATAAAGATCGAGCGCAAGATAAAAGAAGGAACTAAAGATAAAACCGTTTCAATGCTTTGCGACAATGAATATGATAATATAGACATTGAGGAAGAACGAGACGAATACATGATAGAGCTAGATCCGTTGTCAGATTTTGTAGTTCCAGTACTGCATCCTGACGACGACGAAGATGATTCAAAATCCAAGAACAAGAAAAAATAGCCAGCAAAAATGAAAATAACCGAAACAAAAGAAAACGCAGGCGCCCAGCCCACGCAGGCGCAAGGCCCGCAAGAAAACACTGCAGCAAAGAATCCGTCGAACGATACATATGTTCCATTGAAGGGCGTGACAGATACAGATACGTCCACGGTCAAGAAGTTCGACACTTTAGTTCGATCTGCTGACAACGCAGATGATGACAGGACCGTGCTCGACAAGACCCAGGAGCGCGTCACTATAACAAACAGCGACAAGCTGGAGTTTCTTAAGGCCGTGACAACCGGTAATAGGTTTGTGCAGACCGTTGATCTTTTCGGCGGAAATCTAAGGGTGAAGTTTAGGTCGAGAAGCGTAGACGAGACCGAGGCTATATTGGCATATATGCATAAGAGCGGGATTGACGGAAAGTTCGTAACGAAGGCAGATGTGTCAGATACGTCGTTAGCCGCCCTTCTTGTTGCACAGGTGGCAGAAATTAATGGCGTAGAGTACGCCGAAATGAAGAAGCCTCTGAAATTTACTGAGGACCTCGATGGTGTACATCCGCCGGCTTGGGAGGCTGACTTGGATATATGGCGCAGCAAGCCAGAGTCTCTAATCTCTGCACTTGGTGCAGCTCTTGTAGAGTTTGAGGCTAAATACTGGAAGATGGTTGGAGCTTCTAGAGATGAAAATTTTTGGAATCCCGGTGGGTCTACCGGGAAGTAGAGCGCGTGCACTGCATAGACCACACTGCGAATACGTCTTTAAGGCTTCCGCATTCAGAAATAACGAAAGGGTTTGTGAGAGACGTACTTGAAACGAAGGATCTGCTTAACATACGGCTTTCAGATTACGTAGCCAAAGCTTCATGGGCTTCAGGCCCGAAGGACTCGAAGGCTCTTTCTGGAGCCAACGATGCAGCGAAAAAGGCTTTCGACATACTTCCATACATAGGAATGCACCAGCATCGCGATGCTGTTAAGAAGTCTAAAGTAGAAGCTAACAGAGCTATGGGCAGACCGACAAACGGAAGAGAATTGGCAGAATACTATAACGCATACAAGAAAAGGCAGCGCGAGCTGGCTGAGCAAGCTAAAAAGAAAGCTCAGGAGGCCAAGGAAACTGAAAAAGCAGATAAGTAGCGGAGACACTGAATGAGCCAAGGATACTACTACGGAGGAGCCAATAGGGCCAGGGCCAACGACATATATGGAGATATTGCCGTTGGAACGTATGGTTTTGCCGGCCAGGATGATCCGTTTGTAGATCCGTATAATACAACCGTCGGCGGCGGTTCAGGCATGCTTGGCGAATTCGGTTCTGTCATCATGGATTATGTTACTCGTAGCATGCTTGGGATGCGAAATCCGTTCAGGATTCCTTCGTGGAACGAGCCTAACGCCGGAGAACTAGGTGCATATGCCTATGGTAGGTTCTCTGACAACGCAAAGCGCATGGGAGGAGCCGTAAGAAACAGCAGGCTGCAGTCAAGAAAGGCGTTTGGAAAGGTTCTCACCGGACTTGCAAGACGAGCTGCCGGAAACGATTCTGCAAGGCAGGCCGAACTTGATGAGCTTGAAAAGTCGGTACTGAACGACGAGTCCGGGCTGTCTGATACAGCTATAAGCATATTCCAGGGGATATTCGGCGTAGAGGATTACGGTCTAGAGGGAATCCGTGCTGCGCAGCGAAGCGAAGCGCTGACGATGTCTCGGTTAAGTCCTGAGTCGAGGAGTATAATGATGCAGGACAGGAATGTTCTGTCAAACACTTGGAGCGACAGAGCTAGCGGTGTAGTGAATGATTATACTCGTGCGGCACGTGCTTCCATGTACAAAGGCGATACGTTTATACGCAACGAAGACTTCATGCGCGGATTTTCAATATCTGACGTATCCAGTGTGCTTGAGCAAGTAGCAGCGTCGGCCGGTGCAGGAGAGGATCTCGGTGCTAGATTCGAAACCGTAGGAAAGCAGGCGATAAAGACGCTCGAGGCGTTTAGAGATCTGTTTGGAAGCGCAGACGCAGCAAAGCGAATGCTTAACCAGATAACAGGAGGCGGCTGGTCCAATATGTCTGCCGACGCGCTGCAACGTGTTGTAAATCAGACACGAGGACTGCAGGCGCTTGGCCAGATGAACGGACTCGACCATCAGGTTGTAGGCAATATGCTTGCGACAGGAATGGCAGGCGTGCAACAAGCTATGGGATACTCTCCGGCAGATGTCGCAGGCGGGTATGTAAATACTCCTACCGTACAAGGAATATCGCAAAGATTTCTCGCAAATGAGCTCGCGAACATGCAGGATGGCGGAGCTGGCCTTAATCCGGTGCAGGTGCAGCGATTGAAGGCCAGGGCAAACTGGCGCGCGATAGAGTTCGCAGGGTCTTCGGCCAACAAGGCCATGACAGCTTTCGAATATGCGATGATGAAGGGCGTCATAGCCCGTGACAGCACCACTGCACATAGAATAGGACAGTTGTTTTCCAGCGGCGACCAGAGGAGCATGTCTATGGCTGTTTCGATGGTAGCCGACGCAATGGGGCTTACGAGGGAGGATATATTCAACGATACGACATACAAAATGTTTGCGGATGCCGTAGGAAACGACCCTGAAGCGTTGAATGATCTTCTGGATAGAGGACTGCAGGCATCGGCAAGGGAAGACCGGTCCATCATGGAAAGGACAATCGCAAATACCGGTCTCGACATGGCCACGAACATGGCAAAGGATGCAGGCTACAAGAGCGAAGACATCAAACAAAAAGCAAACCAGGCCAAATTTGCCGAGATACAAAAGGCATTACACGATCATGCAGGACAGATCGCAGGCGCAGGCGCTCTAGAGGAATATATGCTTAAGGCTATGCAGGAGCACAAAGACGACAAGGATGGTGGCGTAGGTGCTGCTTTACGAGTGTTCGAGGAGATGTCCGGGAATCTAGGCGATTCAGATTTCGTGACTATGCTTAGAACCAATGCCACTGCAGCCGCTGCGGATGCTGTAACGAATGAGTTTGCAAACAGGAAGCTGGACTCGAAAACTGCTTTGACCAATGAAGATCGCATAAAGGAGATAATAGAATCCCACGGAGGAGACGCGTCTGACGGAATACGGGCTGCCGACGCTAGAAAGGTACTGACGCAGCTAAGGGATTCAGGTCTTACAAAGGTAGATGCGAAGACGGCGAAGATAGTGCAGGATGCACTTAGAGATGGCTCTGACGAAGCGGTTGTCAATGCGTTGAACGAGTTGTCGGCCGATGGAGGCGTTCTGACCTCTGATGACACTGTAGCGCTCGTATACACCAATAGTACGTTCACACGCCCAGACATCCATACGGCTAGATCTAGCACGAAGACGGCTAGAATGATAGCGGACGAGATTCGTGCGAGTGAGACCGGTATTTCTGTTGACAGGAGATACTATGCCGGAGCTGGGCACTTGGACGAGAATCAGCGTGGTCTTGTATTCGAAGGCGGAGAGGCAATCATTGACACACTTGTCGGACTCGCGGAAGACGAGCAGGCGTTTGGAGACAAGTATTTCAAGGATAAGAAGTATGACAGCGTAAAAGATGCCGAATACGAGAAATACAAAGCGAAAAGAGACGAGCTCAAGGCAGAAGGCAAGACAGACGAAGAGATAAAGGAGCTGGGCTTCGGAGACACAAAGGAGGAGTGGTCTGCGAAGTATGACGCCGACCAGACGAACAAGAGAAAAGAGAAGGCTGCCGAATTCAAGGCAAAGCTTGAAGGCGTAAGAAAGAAGTTCGAGGAGGCCAAGAACGCTACAGGCCCGGACAGGGACGAGAAGATGCAAGAGGCCTACAGAGAGCTTGGCGAGCTGACTGGACCTAACTCGGAGTATGCGGATGTGTTTGCTGATAATCAAGTAAACGAGAAGCTCGACACAGCCTTGTCTGCTTTGGAAATTGAAGACGAGAACGGAGAGAAGAAAAAGGTTTTTTCTGGTACAGACGCCCGCACTCTTATCAAGGTCATGGGTTCCGAAACAGCGTTTCAGGACGTAGTTACAATAGGAGACAGGAGCTACAACAGAGCTACCGTGGACACAATGTTCTCAGAGGCTGCCAAGAAAGCGGCAGAAGGCGCCGAAGAAGGTTCAGCCCTCGCTGCTCTTTCCGGACTTAGTGGAGAAGATCTATACAAGGCTGTAGCCGCCCTAGGGGATGAGGACAAGGAGAAGTTTCTTTCTGCTCTTGAAACGGTTGGCGGAACTGCACTGGCTGCATCAGATGCAGACATGGGTGGTGTAGTAGAGACAGTTGCTACAGCAAATGCGGCAGATTCTGGTTTTGGTGGTGCGATGGTTGCCGCAAACAAGTTGTCTGGTTCGCTCAAGTCTCTCGATAAGAGGGTGTTGTCTACTGGCGAATACCTTGAGATGCTTGGAAAGCATATACAGGCTATGGTCGACGAAAACGCACCGGCTGCATATATGACGATGTCGCAGGCTGTGATAAGCGGACTTACTACCGGCAATCTCGATGAAGCAATTGATATGATGTTCAAGCCTGGCACTACCGACGAAGAGAAGGCTGCTGGCATAGCCAAGGTAAAGGGTATTCTTACAAAGTTTGGAATACTAGACGAAGAAGGCAATGTCTCTGAAGACTGGAAAGACAAGATAGTCGACAACGAAGAAGCCATTACCAACGAACTTAACGCTGTTGCTGGCGGAAAAGATGTACCTGGCAAGGGGTCTACCCCTACAGTAGCTGGCGGTGCAGAAGCTCCGGTAGAAGGCGGAAGTATGAGTGAAAACGCTGAAATCATACGTGAAGAGTCAGCTACAGCCACTGCAGGAAAGCACGTAGGAAGCACAGAGGAGGCAGCTAAAACAGAAGAGCAAAGGGGCACAGGCGGCAGTTATAAGCTAGACGACGTTAATGTGAAACAGGGCGAGTCAGAACAGGCTTCTATCGGGTCTTCGTCGGACAATCCTATATTCGTATCAATCGTTCCTGGATGCTCGGTTGAGGTATCAGACTCATCGTCAGCTCCGGCAGTAAATCCATCCTTGTAATCTAGAACAGTAGCCATGGAAGACATTTTTGGAGAGATAGACAAGGGAACCGTAGTACGGTACCCGACAGACGGATTAGATGCGTCGTCAATAGTCCATATAGATGGACTTACTGACGATTTGAGTAACAATAATGCGTTTGTGCTTGATTTTAGCGCTGCGTGTGCTGAAAGGTATTCTGTAATGCCGTGCTTCGGAAAAAGAAACTATGTATTTGCATACGGAAGCGATGTTGGAACGAGCAGAAGCTCTGTAACCGTTTTGATATTCTTAGGCGTCACACAGAGCTGTTCGACAGGTGACAACGTGTCAGTTATTGGCACGATATCCGATTGGTACGATGAAAATAGAGTTTCAAAGGGAGAAAAGGTAGGCATTACGATAGGCAAGGACGGTAAGTATTCGACAGGATTCCTTATTTCGATGTACATAAAGGGGTACGACCCCGGATTGAACGCGGTTACAGTCACACTGACGTTCATGACTTCACTTGATTAAAATGGTAAATCACATTAAGACACTTCTTTTAAACAGAATGTACTCCGATATAGAAGGCCTGGATGGCGAGTTCTATATCGATGAGAAGTTCGTTCCGCTTAGCATACCTGCCAGACTTGGAGATATAATCGAGAACAGGCTTTTTGCAGGCGCAGGGATAAAAGGCAGGCTAGATATCGTGAATTCTATTTGTAGGATGCTTGACCGTGTAGATTTTGCGAGGTTCGTCACGTTCTATGATAAAAGAGTTACGCCGCTGCCCGATGACTACAAGTATGTACAGGTGTCTGTAAATTCTATAGAGCCTTCCGTGGCATCCAGAGTGCTGTTTGCTAAGACTGGATTTGACGATATAGATTCTATGCTGGATGTACTTGAACGAATTGGAGTTGTCTCGCTAGACGGAAACAGCACCGAGGTTTCGTGTTTGCTTGCGCTTGTAGCGCAACTTGAGGCTGTCAGGAGGTCGAGAGATGGCGGCTGACTCTTACAGAATACTTAACGTAGACGCCACTGTGTCTGTGCCGGGTCTTGAAGGGATTTGTCACGCAAATAGTTTCAGTGTTGCGTGGGGTATAAACATAATTCCATATGCAAACCTGGTTCTTCCTCTTAACTATTCTTCTGAGGAAACGTTCGAGGCGTACAAGAGCGACGACCCCAGCAGAAGCGCCGAAACTAAGACGTTCGATATTCTTAACGATCTCAAGGAGGGAGATGACAGCAGCAACAGTGTAAGTGTGACTATAACCGTTGAAGAGGTTATCTCTGGCGGATTTTCGGCTCCTTTAACCAGTATGACGTTGGACGGATGGAAAATAACAAACGTCACGCTGCAGCCACAGAATAAGACTAGTCCTGGTGGTGTTATTCTTCAGATAGAACATCCCATGTGCAGGCTTAGGTCTACACCTGGATTTTTCTATGTGAGTGGTCTTGACTTTGAAAAATTCGCAAATGATATCGACGGAGGTGGAATTATAGAGATTGGCGATAGCGTAACTGAAAAGCTGAAGGAGATGATAGATGACCGAGGATCCAGGGAAGGCGGAGTAAGGTGGAACATAGAGTCTGCCGCAGAGGTGTATAACGTAAAGCTTTCAGAGTATATAGACGATTCTCTAGGTCTTCCTTATGTTGATTCTGCTGGCATAAACTGGGGAAACGCAGATATGTCTGCGCTTGAAAAGGCCTGCAAGGTTATGCTTGCCTACCAGTTTTTTGATCTTAGAAACTCTGTTCCGCTTGACGCCGTGCTTGTTCTTGCGAGAATGCTTGGATTCTATATTCGTATAAACTATGACGACGAACGGGCATCTCTGGAGAAGCTTAACCCGTGGGCTGGTCGAGAAAGTGTAACTGCAATACCAGATGAAATAATAGAGAGTGTGAAAATATCTCCCGACACGTCCCCTATCTGTGGAATACGTCTGACTTCGACGAATGCCGACACTACTATAGTAAGTACCCTTGGCAGCTTCAGGCCACTGGATGCGTCGGCAAATGCCTCTAGCGACACCATGTTTTATTATTCGTCAAAGGGAGCGATAATAAACACGACGACTCCCGACTTTCTTGGAAAGATGCTAGGACTGGCTGCAAAGCTGGTGTCAAATCCTGCAAGCAGCGGAAAAACTTCTACACATTCTGAAGACGATAACGTCGTACCGAGAGATCACGTAGAGGATCCAGCAGATTCTATAAATGTTGTCGGTAACAGCAAGTCAGCGTCTATCACCATTCTTGACGATGTTCATAATGTTACGGCCGAGGCGCTCTTCTGCCAGCAGTATAAGGCAAGACAGATTGTGTCTGCGTCGTGCGCGCTAGTGGCAGACAGTTTCCCTGGCATAGGTACGTTTGCATCGGTATCTGTCGGTACCGGAGGAAAGGACATAACCGGCATGGTTACGGGTATTGTAGTCGAGGGGTCCAGCTCTGGAGGAACGTGCAGGTTTACAGTAAATATGGCATACTGCGGAGACCCTCCGGACATAGGAGGAAAAATGCCAGAAAATAAAGTGTTTGGAGACGGCGCTACGGCTGAATGAGATAAGCCGGTCAATAAAGTGTGGCAATAACACGGATTTAGTAGTATTATCCAGGCAAATGAAGAGTAGCTACCAGGAAGCATACGATAAATGGGTTGTCGACCAGACCCCGGAAAACATGTCCGGGGTTCTTGATGCGTTGATGCCTACTATAAATTCGGAAATAATGCGATACGAGGGTCCGAAGACCCATCTTCGGTCTAAGGCGAAGGCTATTGCCGTAAAAGCGGTAAAGACGTTCAACCCTATGAGCGGAGCAAAACTGCAGTCATGGGTTACGACAAACTTGAAGCAGCTTTCAAGGTATGGCCAGGGTCTAAGGGATGTGAAGGCTCCAGAACTTGCCATACGGCACGCTGCGGAGATAGACAGAGTATCCAAGCAGCTAGAAGACGAGCTCGGCAGAGCCCCTACCGACATCGAGTTGGCAGACGAGATTGGAATATCTCCAAAGAGAATACAGCGCATACGTCATCAGGTCGCGGCGTCGATCAACACAGGCCGTTTTGAAATGAACGACGTAGCAAACGAGGAGCAGGCACAGCAGCCCGGCGTATATACGCCAAGCACGGTACCGTTTGCAGCAGATGCCGTGTATATGTCGCTAGGCCCGGACGACCAACTTTTGTACGATCTTAGAACAGGGTCGCACGGAAAAAGACCGGCCTCTACGGCCCAAATAGCGAATAGGCTTGGAATAAGTGCTCCGAGGGTATCTCAAAGAGCCGATGCGATTGGCAGGATGATACAGGACATTGCTTTGTCATGAGCGATATAGACAAGACAATAGCGACCTTGAAGGATGCTTTCAAGGAGCTTGGAGAACAGCTTCTAGGCAACAAGGAGCAGACCCCGTTCATGGACACGCTAGGCGATTATGATTCGCTGAAAGACCTGCTTGACGACTTGTTCAACACAGATAGTTACAATAACGAGTGGGTAAATCTTGTTTCAAATCCTGAGAACGACGAGGAGAAGGAGGGCGTCCGTCTTAGAATAATAGTCGGATTCATGGCTATGTGGAAAAAGGCGCTGTTGCGAGCATGTACCAAGAAGACTGACGTGGACGTTGTTTTCAACGACGATGTCGGTTTCATAAACAGTGGATTGAATTCGCTCGAGGTAACAAAGCTTAACGTTGCCAAGCCGGATACAACCGAGTAGTGCATAAGTCATATGCAGACGAGCGTCAAAACAACGACAAATTATTACAAGAGACAGCTAGACATAGAATGTCTCCAGTCTATGGTTACTCCAAGTACGGAGTACCAGGAACTTACACCATCCGCATCGAAAAACCAGACAAAGGCTGTTTCAGGCATTCAAAAGCTTGTGCAGCGGTATGTCGTTCTGTTTACAACACTCACAGGCAGTGATGTGTTTAACAAGTATATAGGAACAAACCTTGTGGACGTATGCTCTAGGGGAAACGTACCAGGCCTTTCTTATGTAGATCTGATGGCCAACACGGCCAATTTCAAGACACAGGACAAGATAAAGCACGACGACGAATCCAATGCCGCCAGATATGGAGATCAGCCAGACGACGAAAAGCTGCAAGAAAGCAGGATAGTAGACGTGACTCTAGATACTGTAACCAGAACAATACGCATACATGTGTCAATTCGTTCTGTAGCAGGCGACAGCGTGACATTCGTCGTACCTACAACATACGGGGTTTTTAAATGAACAGCATAAGTCTTGCCGACATAACAGACTCTGACAGGACAAAGGCGGAGCAAACGCTTCTCGATCAGATCAGAACGGCCTATCCGTACCTCGATCTTCGTGAAGGAACCGCTCTTCGCGACTTGCTAATACGTCCTGACGCGCATATTTTTGCTTTGTTTTCGAAAGAAGCCGAAATACAGCGAGAACGCTCATCCCTTGTTTCGTTGATCGAAGGATTCAACAACGGAAAAGGCATCGACACCGACGACCTGAACAGAATCCTTACGAATTTCAACATGGCAGGAAAGCTCGGTACTGCGGCAAAAGGATCTGTCGTAGTACGCGTTACAGATCCGAGAACGTATGTAGTTTCAGCTGGCTCTGTATTCGAGACTATAACAGGTTTGCAGTTTTCGGTAGACAGTACGACTACATATTCTCCAGTAACAAGCAGCAGCAGCAGCGTGCCTAAAGGTGTATACAAGGCTGATGGGTACTACTGTTTCATTGTTCCAGTTACGTGCCTGACAGCCGGTAGCGTAGGAAACATAGCGAAAAATACGGTATTGTACTTCAAGAACGCTTTTACTGGATTTATATCTGCGGCTGCGTATGCTGATTTTTCCGGTGGTTCGGACGTTGAAGGAATAGAGTCGATAGGACATAGAATCAAGTCGGCGCTATCCTTGCGCGGTCTACTTACAAAAACGTCGGTGGAGGCTGTGCTTAGAGACAGGTTCGACGCTGGTCAGAATCCAATAGTCGACGTGTCTGTAGCCGGATTCGGCGACCCTGTGCAGATGAGAGACAGGCACAACCCGTTTGGAATTTCAGTAGGCGGCAGAGCGGACGTGTACGTGAGAAACTTTACAGCGGCTCCGGTAACTGCTCTTACACTTGAATGCTCGTTTGACAGCGCCACTGGAGATTATGTCACGAGCATCGGTCCAGACGACGCACCAGGCATGCTGTGTATCGATTCTGTATCCGATGCTGGATCAGAAGCCCTGGCATCATACGATTATTCAGTATCGTACGGCACGAACTCGGCTCCAGACACGTGGCACGATTTTGACGTGTCCGACAAGAATGGAAGAGAGTTGGCAGGAACAGTGTGGCGCGGGTGTTCTGTGAGAATACACAACAGTGGCCATACCGATGAGACAAGGACGTTCAACATAAACGTAATAGCTCTGCCAGACGCTACAGAAATACAGTCTGTGCTGGATGACGATACGGTAAGAAACGTAGCAGCAGACTATGTTGCACGGTGTCCTATGCTGTGCCGCGTGTTTGTAAACATGAGCTGCAGGTACAAGTCAGGAGCCGGATTCGACGTAGACGGAGCCGCAGATGCCGTAGTCGATTATATTAATAGATCTGGTTTCGTAGGAAGGCTTACACGGTCTGAGATCGCTTGCATACTGCGTGAGAAGGGAGCTACAAGCGTTGCTCTTGATGACGAGCACGCTCTCGTTGGTTCAATAAGGGATGCCGACGGCGTTTCACACGGTCTTGTAGGAGATTCGCTCGATCTTGACTCGCTGCTAGGACAGGATATTCTCGTGTCTGGGAAGACAGCGGTGTTTGTTACGTCTAGAAATAAAGTAAACATAGTTGCAATTCCTGAATAATAAAAAGGAAATGAATCAGGACACAGCCACAACAAAGCTAGGACTTCCCGCAATCGACGGATGCATTGTTCCGTCAACGGCAGATCAGCTGTTCAGCTGGATGAGAACCTTCTGGACACATCTGTACAAGGACAAGCAATTTCTGAAGAGCTTACAAGGATCGAGGGCGCTAAGATACGCTCAGCTGTATTTGGATCTGCTTGAAAACATACAGTTGCTCGATCACACCGACACACCGGTATTTCACAGGGAACGCTGGTATCCTATCGTTGTCAGGAAGAACAGGCGCAACAACGCCGACGCCGCAACAATGCGCATAGGCGACGATGCGGTTCTTACAAATGGAACCCAGGCTGGATTTGAAAGCAAAATACGCATCGGAAGACACGTGGATCGTTCTGACGTTGTTGCCTACAGTCTTGACGACGACGTTGTGGATGTCGTGTCGTGCGTCGTGGACAGCATAGCCAAACCTTCTGTGATACTTAACAACGGATCTGATTTCAGGATAGATAGAAAGTCTATCGTCATATCTAAGGAGCACGATCCGTTTAACGATGATTCGCTGTTTCCTAAGTTTGACGTCGTTGACGAGATTACGGGAGAGAGCACGCAAGAGACCGTTCTGTGGGCCTGCGATACTCTTATAGACAAGGATTTCGTATTCAAGCATTCTGGCTATGCTGTAGATCTAAAAGGCAAGTCGAGCGAGCTGTATAGAAACGTGGTACGGGCTGTCTGGGATGCTACGAGCGATGGGTTGAGCCCGGCGCATCTTAGGATAGTGATAGGTGCATTGTGCGGAGTCCCGACTGTGATAGAGGATGCGGAGACAATACAGACCATCTATACATGCGACGGGATGCGGCATGTCATAACAGACAAGAATGTCTACACGTTCGGAGAGAATGCAGTGCTAAGAGACTGCGTCAAGGCTGGAAACACTATCTTTCACGGTGACTTTCTAGACACGGCCGTCAGGCTGTATCCGTTTATAACAAGTGTAGCTGACGTGACAAGAAAGACAGAATTTTCTGAATACACGTTCAAAAAGGATATATCGTCGGTCTCTATTCCGAAGGCAATCATACGTGGCCCGCTAGACACGGGTTTTTATGCCGGTTGGGACGAGAAGGATGTTGTTTGCAGAGGTTTCGATGCAAACGGAAATCCGAAACTTATGTTCGATCTCGGTACCGGCAATGCAGAAAAAGAGCTCAAATACTGGAATTTCGTATGGTCCGAGGCCGAAAAGTCAAAGGTGTCGATAGAAGATTGCTTTGATGGCATCAAAAATGATAGTATTTCAGAGGGTTCTGTGTGCGGAAGTGTACAGCCCATTGCGTTTTTTCTTAAAAATTTGATAGGGGCGAACACACTGTTCGTTTTTGTCGATACCGATAAACTAGCAGCGGAGGCACCACTTTTTGATCCAAACTTTTACAACACGCTTAGGCAGCTTATCCCGGCTCATATAAGACTCTATTTCATAGAGCATGGAAATGCCATAGACGGACAGGACGACGAGATAGACGAGCAGGATGATTCAGATGTTTCCGTGACGGCAGGATCGAACTATGACGAGAGCGACGATGAGTTTGACGACATTGACGACTACGTTGTAAGTTCGAAGTGGACAAAGAGGTGCAGAAGAAGGCATGATGACGATGACGACGATGAATACTAGGCAAAATAGAACAACCACACCGTGCGCCGAAGGCAGCGTCAATTGCAGACTCGTCGGAAAGACCGGCGAATCTGTTGAATTCTGCAGCAAGCACAACATGACAACGTATGCCGCGGCAGACGCGGTAGCGGCTGCATACGCCGGAGACTCCACGTATATTCCAAAGAAGATAGCTTTTATATTCGGAGACTCTCCTTCCGTTACTTCAGGATATACAAGGGAGACAACCTGGGGTGACGTCAAGAACAACAATTCTTATGTAATAACCGGGTTTAGCTACGCCCCTACGCTGTCTTCGGACGATGATGTCTACAAATTCAACAAGATAACGTTCCACGGCCGTACGGAGGACATTCCAGACAACAAGTACGTGTATAAGGCTTGTCTGCTTGGAAAAGGAACAGATGGCGCAGACTATTCGCTTCTCGCCGTCGTTGATCTTGGTGTCGACGGAACATACAAACCGAAGCCTAGAGACTTCGAGATGTCGATCGACTGGGCAGTTAAGTTCAGATAACGGAGTTGTCAGATGGCAGTTAGCCAGATAATCATTGAGGACACGACTGATTCGTCCAAGTACAGCGTACAGCTGTCCGGTGGAAAGCTTAGCCTCGTAAAGCTGTCTCAGGATGACGATACTCCTGTGACCAGCGGCGCGATAATACAGGACGACATAACCGGAATAGATTACGTATTCAGACTCGCCGGTGGCAAGTTGACTCTTACGTCAGTAGACGGAGATGGATCTGACGTAATAGAGGTGCAGCTATCATCAAGCTGGCCGGCTGTGCACGCGTTGTCTGACGGTGATCCTGTTGATGCAGAGACTCTGAATAAGCCTCTACAGGAACTTACAGAAAGAACAGGCTATCTATATGACAAGCTGAGAGCGTTCGACAGAGAAAATCCTATGGCTCTTCTTGTCATCTTGAACGCTAAGCTTGCTTCCACAGATACTCCAGGCGTCGGTGATATAGTGTATTTTGACGCAGACACGGGATCATATGCCAAAGCCGTTGCGTCTGTTAGTCTATTCGATCAGTTTTCAGCCTCGAATTCGGCATATGCTGTAGGTATGGTTATCGCGCGCGGAGGAACAACCGGAAAGATAGCTCTTGCAGGACTGGTAGATATGTCGAGCAAGTCGTTCGACATTTCAGGGATGCTTGAGGATGGCGAGGCGTTCAGAGACGGCATGTACTATCTGTCCAGCACTGAGCCTGGAAAGATAACCGCATATCCAAGTGGTCCAAAGGTATTCATAGGCAGCTTCGTCGGTAGAAGCAAGAACGGCGTTGTGTTTGCTGACAAAGCGCTTTTGTCCATTGAACATAAGGACATGGCTGAGTCGCACGTGCACAGGGCGTATCTTATAGGAGGACTTCCCGCAGGCGGGCAGTATGTAGAAGGCGAGATTCCTGATGGCAAGCATGTGTTTGTAGGATTTGCACCTGATGTGTATGTAAACCCGGAAAGGGACGCAGAAGCATTTCCTGATACCGATATCTTTCCACGACTGGTATTCTCCGGCGAGTGGCTTAACACGGATGATTGCAAATACGAATTCGTGCTTGGAGGCCCGATAGCGGAGGATGACGAGACTCGTGCAGAACAGCTTGCTTTCGGAAACAACCCTGGCGTTTTTCTGCACTGGTACAACAAGACAGAGGGCACGTCTGGCAGCATACAGGTCGAAGGATTCAAGGTAAGATATCCTGTAGAGCACGGCATGTTTGTCGAGCTCAGAAAGCCTGAAAACTCGGACGACGAGTCTTTGGTGTATAGAGTGGCTGATGACTCTGACGAAAAGCGTACCTGGTCTACAGGCATGGTATTTCCAGATATCGCGAAAGGATGGAGAGATCTTAGCGACGAGGAGCTGTCTAGATTTTCTGGCCCAGAGTCTACCAAGCCTAAGTTCGTATACAACATAGGTTTCGACAGGGCTATGCAGACATATTATCCGCCTGTTCCAGCAGGTGCCGCTTCTCTTGTTATGAATGGCGTCGAACTTTCATCGAAGAGTCTTGGTGGAAAGTACGTGTTCTCGATCGAAAGCGACTCCATATACTGGTACGATGACACCTGGGGGCATGCTCCGTGGCCTGTAAACTATACGAGCAGATATACTGATACAGAGGCATGGGAAGAGCACAGACTTGTGCTTCATTTTACAAAAGCTACGTCATCGTCTACAGGACCTGTCACGTCTATAAGGGCCAGGAAAGGGTCTGGTTTGCATATTTACAGCTGTGGCTCTGATTCCGAGAGCGATGTCGGCGACCTCGAGATAGACTTTGATCCGATTGGAGACGTTGTAGAAGACGAATTAGAGGGATATAAGGTAGTCAAGAGCGGGTCTGGTGGAAAGCTGAAGACAGGCCCTGTAGTCGAAAGGATAGTTGCAGGCACCGGAATAAAGCTAACTCGGTGGGGTTCTCAGCCTAAAGGTCAGGGTACTGTCATTATAAGTACAATCGAAGGAGGAGTGCAGGGAGACTTCGAGGAAGTAGCGTTGCAAAACGCGAAGCAGGACATGGTTGGTATGTTCCCGTACGTAAGACTTCTTGGATGGAACGACGGAACAGACGTCCAGAACATCCCATCGGCTTTCGTACTAAAGTTCCATGTGCCATATAGTACAGCCAATGCACTGTATAGGGTAAATCTGTATGCCAATGTCTTTGGTACCCAGTCGTACACCGACAGCTCTATAAGATACGCTGGTGTTCTGATGGACTACAACGTACTGCCCGATCTCAATCCAGTAGACGCAGACGGTACTGGTACGTATGAGGCAGCTAACGTGCAGGACGATCTCATCAAACCTGATACTGCTAGGATTGTAGAGATCCCGATCGTGTCTGCTATTACCGATGACACGACAACGTATCGTGCATTCGATCCTGTGCTTATTCACACAGAAGACGGCACAGACAACATACCTTGCAGACTTTATGACGCGATTGGCAGCCAGCTGCCGGATTTCAACGAGTGCTCCAAGTACCTGAGCAAGCACGAGGACGTTTCAATTTCTTCTTTCGGTATAAGACCTGGATACACAGTAGCCGTTAGAATTTCACGAAGTGGAATCGCGTCCGGTGCAAGTCCATACACGGCTCCGATTGGGTTCATAAACATGCGCTGGTCGCTAGACATGGTGGTCTGATGCCTAATACAACACAGATAGAGTGGCTTAACCAGAATTCGCTTCGGAGCTACCCGATACGCGAAAATGCTACGCGTAGAGCCACGAATGATGTGGATCTCGGAAACGATCCGTTTGTTTTGCCGAACTACATCATAGTTGACTTCGTTATGTCGATAAGTAGCGAGCTGTCAAACGAGATATATCTATCCGGTCTGACGTACGCCAACAACGAACTTATACTTACAATCGGCGGTGAGCTAGGAATCGTGGCATCGGTTACCATCGATGTTAGATCGCACAGACAAAACACTCCGTATCAGTTCGTTGGTGTGAATGAGTACGCCGGTTCGAAAGGCTGTATCGTCGTTGGCGACCTTTCGAGCATCGATGACGACGTACCGGACGGTGTTTATGCGTTTGAGAAGGCCGAGACGCTGTTCGAGCAGAGATGCGTAAGGCCTTCCATAAGAAACATAGCTAGCCTGTCCATATACGATTCGACGACAGGGTATAGATCGAAAAAGCTCAGAGGAGATATAAAGCTCATAGCTGGAAGAAACGTATCCTTGAAATATGACGCAGAGAAGAATGCGTTATGGATTAGCGCAGACAGCAATGCAGGCTACAACGACATGTGCGACTGCGGCACGGATACTACCGTTAAGACGCTTAACGGCCTGTCTGTCGAGAATATAGTGCTCGAGGGCGACGAGTGCATAGACGTGACAACCAGTGACGGTGTAATAAAAATATCTGACAAATGTTCAAAGCCGTGCTGTGGATGTGCAGAGCTTGATTTCATCAACGACAAGATAGCCCTTCTGAACTCATCCGTTATGCAGCTTAATTCATTCGCAGGTACAATTGACAGGAGAATAACCGAGCTTCGTGCATACTATGACATGGCCGAGCTCGGACAAGATGATCCCGATGAGACAGAAGATGAAAACAAGTCTGCGGAGTCGGACGACTCAGGAGAAGAGCAGGGCCAGTAGTTTTCACGGTTTCCGGCAGGAGTTTTGTCATGCCTGAAGGCGAATTTCTGACATCCAACACGCTTATCGCGTATCCGTTCAGGGACAGTGAATCTGTCCCTGAAAGCCTTGTTTCTGTATTTGTCGACGCGGCATTAGACATGGAAGATTTTGACGCGTCCATGACTAGATTCAGCAGATCCGTCGCAGACAAATATACTGAATTCCAGATAGGAGACACCGTGTTCGGAGTAGATGACGACGAGTTTGCAGACGGTCGTGCATTTGTTGTTGTAAATAACGGAATGTCGTCGGTCGTTCTTGACGTTGCAAGACTGAAAAGTCTAGGCTCGTTTTCCGCAGATTTAGACGCAAGGTTCGAGACGTCGTGCTTCTTTCCCCAGTACACAGGCGTGACTTCAATTGAAATTTTCAACGGAGGAGACGGTACTGGCGTTCCAGACGCGATAATAACTGAAGATTTCTCTGTCGTACCTGGATACAATTCGGTTATATCCGCAGAATCAACGACTGATTCAGAGTTAGACGCTGTACGTCTTGAGTTCTCGCCGGGGGAAGGCCTAGGGCGCGTTCCGTGCGATAACGATTGCGAGCAGGAGCGCACATCTATAGGCAGCCCTCTTCCTTCGAAGGACGGCCATTCGCTGATAACCGGCGACGGGTGTTATGAGATAACACAGAAGAATGACACCATTACCATACATGGAAAATGCGTTGCCTGCTGTCAGTGCCAGGATTACATGGACAAGGTGAACGACCTGTATGACATAGCGACAAGAGTGTACGACCTCAGAGACAGGGTCGTGGACGTCCACGAGGGAAGCTACTATGGACTTATAGATCTATTCGAGCTCAAGCATGGGACAAGTCCGCAGATAGACGTGCAGTTCTCGATAGTTCCAGACGCCGATATGGCTGCCCTCGCGGCAAATGACAGCATAGTTAATTACGCAGCCGATCCAGGATATTTCAAGATAACATGCAAGGTTACCAACGTATCTGGAGTCCCGTGCTACATAACGGTGCCAGACAGATGGCAAAAGGGAGACTCGGAGATATCTTTCGGACAGACACGAAACGGAATATATATCGAGATGGTAGATAGCGGAGGCCCTGGTAAATCAAGCGTGCTTAACCCGTCAAGGTATTGTGTGAGATCGAGGACAGAGACACAGGCCGTATACAATAAGAAGACCGGCGAGTACGTTAAGCCGGAAATCATACTTCAATCGGAGCCTGGCTATTACGATAGGCTGGATCTTGCTTCCGTAAGTGCAAAGCTGATGAACCGGGCCTTGGTCGATCTTACAAGCGGGAAGCCGTTGTCTAGCAAGGACATGTTCTCAGAGACAAGCAAACTATACGACGACTATGGGTATTTGCTGGGAGCGGGGCAGTCGTTCTGCGTATCTGCAATGTATAGCGTCCCCGGTGACACAGTAGCATCGTCGCGCGGAATAAAAGTGTGGTTTCTAGCAGCGGCGTATGCTCCTATGATGATGTACGCATCGGCGTATAACAGGGCACGGCCTGTCACAAACGTCACATTGAACGACGATGATAAGTATGACATAGTGACTGAGTTCACCCTGGACAAGCAGTACGGCATCGGGTACACGGAAGAAGAGGCCAAGAAGGTAAGCAGGAACATAGTAGACATACTGTTCTTCGACTTTACTAACGGCAAGGAAACAAGAGTTACGGCGTCCAACATATGAGCATACAGATAGAAAATGAAAACTACCTGAGAAAGTATCCTCTGTCCGAGGATGCCACGGGATTGTCCGATTCCGGTTCTGAGATTCCGTATGACGTAATTGTCGGCTTGTCTGTCACCACGTATGTCGCATTGCCACTGTTTAGAATCTCAAGTATCTATGTCGGACCTGGGATCATATCCGTAGTTTTATCCGATTCTTCAGGAGTAGTTGCTACTGCGTCAGGAGAGTATGACAGCGTAGCTGCGCTAAAATCGATGCGAGATGGCGTGTTCGGTACAGTGGAGTTCGGGCATGCTTCGTTTGATTCGCCTATGAAATTTAGATTTTCAAGCTTCAAGCAGTCCAGCATAAGCGAATTTTGTGTATTGTCGTTTCCTCGTGTAGGTGTATACATGCTTGAAGATGCGTCGTCTGGAGAAACGGCCACAGGGTCCGTCGAGTTCGACTTTGGAGGGCAGGTATCAACCACAGTTTCATCTACTGACGACGGCACAGATATAGTCACGATGGAGCTATCTCAGTCTGCTAAAAATGCGATTGCAGACAGATGTATGCCTACTTCATTGAACGATTCGTGCGTATCTCCGGTTATACAGACTATAAATGGAATGAACGTTAACTCAGATGGCGAATTCGCCGTGGTCTTCGAATGAGTACACCAATATACCAGGAATACGAGAGCGAGAACATCAGCAGAAGCTATCCGTTTTCTGCAGACTCAAACCTTGCTGATACAGACGGAGCGGCTTTGCCACAGGCGTTCCTAGTAGACGCTGTTCTGTATCCAGCTAGCGGCCTGTGCAATCTTGAAAGTATAGTGCTTTCTGATGACAGAAATACAGCGACAATCGTCGTTTCGGGCATGCGCGGTACATTCTCTGCCGATTCGCGTACATCAGAACTCTTCGATACAAACGGATTTCACAGGGGTACTCTCGTCCTAGGAAACGGAGCAAAAGAACTCTTTTCAGGGAAATCCTCGAGGACATATGAAAATGTGAGGTTTGCAGAGACGTGCCAGTTCGAGCTTCCTGGAGACGGAGTGTCGTCAGCTGTATTTTCAGGAGTAGATACCAGAGGAAGAATAGAATTCATATCCAGCGGTAGCACTGCCGTTATAAAACCTGTCGTTGACAAGGATGAGAACTCCATAAGGTTCGACGTTGTTCCTGCAAATAAGGGACTTGGAGGTACAGGAGTCAACACGCTGTATGTCGTAAGGAAGCCTGGATCCTTGTTCAACATAATGGATAAGGACGGAGAACCGTACTTGTATCTAACGAGTACGGGGTTCATGGATCAGTACAGTCTTATAGACCGAGAGGACATCTGTGCAAGAAGCGACGATAGTGCAGCAATAAAGGACTACAAGGAAAAGAATTCGAAAGTTAACTGTGGGGTTGTCCCAGGCGTTGTTCCCGTTCCAACAGGAGTCCCGGTAGTAAACGACGTGGAACGTATTGTTGCAGGTTCTACTGGAAGGGAGATACGCAAGAAGTGCGTATCAGACAAGGCTGCCTGGGACAGCAAGCTTATACCTCCGCCATATACTGTAGTCTCCTACTCATGGAATGGCTCGAGTAGACTTGGAGGTGGCCAGAGCACTATGACGGTTATGAATATAGAGCGAGAAATCTGGTTCAAGTTTTCCTTCCCATTGAACGGATGGGTATGTGTAGACGTGTTCTTCAAAGACACATACAGCACTATACGCCTTTTTGGTGACAAGATCGCAGATGACTACACGATCGCGCAGATGGCAGGCGACGGAAGAGTAAATACTGGCGCTGGATACGTGAGAACATATAATGACGGACTAGGTATGAGCGGTAATATGCTGCTGTGCTTGAAGCCAAGCAAATACCGTGAATTCTACGAGTATTTTGTAATGCGTGGAAACGGAGGCCTTGGCTTTCTAGGAAGGAAGGAGATAGTAGATATATGTGCAAAGCACGGGTGGCTGTCTGGAGACATACCATATGATTATTTTGAAGCACAGGAAAGAAACACACCTATACCGCCTGGAACAGCCGAAGACTGGGGTGTCAGCCAAGAGGAATTCGACGAGAAAATATCGTGGAGAATGACCGAGCTGATAAAGCAGCGTCTTGCCACAGACGGATTGCTGAACAAGGCGAAGCTAGTCTACATCGTACCGGCAAAATCGTTTTTCGAGCACTTCGGATGCAAGAACTGGGAGATTTCAGAAAACGTATGCGACGAGGCAAGATGGCTTGTTGGATGGTTCGAGGGCAACGACAAGGTCCCTGGAGGAAATTATTTCTCTGGCGGTAACATGCCTCTTACATTTACAGGAGGAGACGGGAAAGAGTATACATACTCGCGAACAGGGATAAGTCGTCTTGTGTGGTGGAAAAGACACAGCAAGAACGGGAATCAGCTGCGGCTATTCCTACTACCTCCAGGAAGAGGAATTACTGTGTTTACTGGAGACTTTTGGGCCAAGGATTACAGGGATTATACTAAATCTGAAAAATATGCTGTTCTTGAAGACAGTAGGCATGCTCCGTATTGGAATAGGCCTGAAACTTATCACGACGATTGGTCTTGCGCACTGAGCCATATCTTGTATACAGGAGACGCAAGTCTTGGTGGTGGATATCCCTGTATGGCCGATCACCTGTGGTGGGGTTCGTTCCCGGAGGATTATCTGTACAAGGACTACACGCCAGAATACGATCCTACGTTCAAGTACATGGATGACGTTTTCGACGAGAAAACGCTTGATGCCCTCGACAGGACATGCTTCTACTACAATAACAGAGTTGACGCCGATTCACAGGAGATTGTCCAGCCTGTGGATTCTCCGGTATACCGGGACAAGAAAGCCGATAAATGTTTTTATGGAAGCACGCTCGTCGGTCCGATGAGGTATGCCGACTTGGATATAGTCATACCGGACTGGAAAGATCTTCCGTGGTATAAAGACGACGAAGAACCTGACGAATATGATTACACAGAGCCAGACGAGCCGGACGAACCAGAAGAACCTGATGAGCCTGAAGAAGTCGACATACTCAGAGACGACGTAGTTCTGAAGTATAGAATGACCGCTGATAGAAGAAATATGCTGTCGTTCAATGTCACAGATTTTGTTGCTGACGATGTGTCGTACAACAACCCTATTCATGTCGCTCCTGTAACTGGAGTTATAGCGCCAGCGTCCGTTGACATATCCGACCCCACTGACTACCATGAGGTAGGCGAAGAGATAGGAAATCTAGTTAAGACGAATCTCAAGAATACTGGGGTTGAAATAAGTGTTCCGGGAGTATAGCCATGAGAAAAATTCAGGAGTGGCTTTCTTCAAACAAGCACAGGGCATATCCGTTCAAGGAGGATACAGTTCCAGACGGGATACCTAACTGGCTTTTGCTGGATATGCTGCTTGTAAACGCAGATTTCAGCGGAACTGCAGGTGAATCTACCCTTGTATGCGAGTCTGTAAACGTCGATAGATCCTCGGTAAGTCTTGTCTTCGAGTATTCTACGAGCGAGGCTACTTTCGTGTTCGAGGTGCCGATACAATTAGGATCTGGTATTTCCGTAGGAACAATAGACATCGACGACGGGATAAAGATAAAATTCGCGACATACGGCGGAGAAAACGAATACACGTTGGATCTTTCGGAAGGTGTCCACGATGTATCCATCCCGGTCCTTGAGTCCAGGCTGATAGAGACAAACAGAAACATGAAGGTTATGTCTATAGCCGGACTGACGGGAACAATAAAGATAAAGGACGGCTACAACACAACGGCCAGAATACACAATAACAAGTTATTCGTTCGCATAGGCAACGGATACGGCCTTGGCCAGTACTGCGGCGGACGTAATACCTTTAACTGTTCCAATGCTCTTCTGTTTATCAACGGCCAGAGAGCAGATGCAGAAGGAAACATAAATATAGTGGGCGGCACAGGCGTTGTCGTCGACTCTGGAAAGGCTGTCAGCATAGACGGCAAGAAAGTTCCTGCTGTGTATGTGAAGGCGGCCGGAAACCTGACTGGGGCACTGTGATGGCACTGGACTGTACAAGAACAGCGTTTGCTGCGCATGACGGATGCCCGGGGTATACGATACCGACATTCCCGGACATGTCTCCTTGCAGTGACCTAGATCCGGCCAGGATACATGGGATGCTGGCGTCTGCTTCTAGAAAGGCGCCTATATTCGACAATCTTCTGCCTGTTGTGGAACCGTTTCCTGTAGAACTTCCTAAATTTGATTGTGCGCTTGAAAAAGACACGAAGTTCGATGTGCGGTTTTCAGGAGAGACAGCTGCCAACGAGTCACGCGTTACATTGGGAAGAAAAGATGATACGTGCACGCTTGATTCTGTAGACATAATGCTGGATCTTCCTGCACCGAAAAGCAGTGTTACTCTTGGAGTTGTATCTAGCGAGGGAGGGGCGATATTGGATGCATTTACAGGTGAAAACACCGGGGCTACTCCGATAGGCCAGGGAGATAGGACTGCAGGCAGCATGTATATGGTCATAACGCTGTCGTCAGACAATGTGTTTGCTATAAGCTAGAGAGGCAGCCACACATGCTTACTATACGCAACGGAGCGATATTCAGGCCCGACACTGCGTCGGTGTACCGAGGCGGATACTTTGATTTCGGAGATGGATACACGCTTATACAAGTCGGGAGAGGAGGATCATCTGGTTGTAGCCTGTACTACAAGCCTCATATAGAGCTCGGTGGTAAGATGTCTGGAAACCTCGAGGTCAGTTCTGGGTCTGTATACAACGGATATCCTTTTTTCTCTGGTTCTGGTGTGTTGTACAAATCATATTCTGATTCGTATGACAACATAGTTACTGCAAAAGGAACCGAGCCGTTCTATTCCAGGTGCCCTGACGATAACTCGCCTTGTGGATTCTACAGGGGAAGCGGGCTTCCAGGAGCTGGCAGCATCGTTACATACAACGACATAGTATCTGGTGACGCTGTTACACTGAAGGGAGCTGGTGTCGGGTATCGGTATGTAGGATCTGGTGCGACGGGTGGAGTAGACTTTTGTTCTGGCACGCTTGTACCGTATGCCGGCCTGTATTCGAAAGCGTTTGACACCGGCTACGGTAAGCCGCAGAAACTACTGCTTGGGTGTCCTGTGTTTCAGTTTCCTGAGTACAAGAGTGGCTTAAGCGATCCAATGTGGAATCTTACGAAACTGTACGGGTATAACCTGTCTAAGATGAAAGTAGGTACGATCAGCCACGGCAGGTACGGTGACGGCGGATTTAGCGTAGAATTTGCCGTAGATGAGACAAACGGATATAGACTTGTTAAAAAAAATGACTATTATGCGCCATACGGGCTGGAGTTTGGTGAGTTCTGCAGATTTGTGTTTGACAGTACCACGATTTCTAAGGATGAAGCGGCATCCGGTTCGAAGATTTTATCTGGAAAGTTTTATGAGAGAATGGAGTATGTCGAGCTTGACCTTCCTACAGGCAAGACAGAAGGTACGTCCAGGAAAAAGTACGTCAGAGCGAAGCTTACAAAGAATGTAGACGGGTATGACGTAACAAGCGAATTCATCGAAGAAGGTAACAAGTCACATTACATATCTGTCGGGCAGATAACGCTTGGCGGCACAAGGAAATTTCATGTCGTAGTAGAAGGAGGAAAACCGGCATACGCTCTTTTTGGTATGAATTCCGGCGCACGTATATACAAATTAGATTCGAGCAGAAAGATGATGAAGGAAAACAAGGATGGGCGGGTGTATCGTGGGGTTACACGGGATAGGAATTTTACGCACATGAAGGACTTTGATGTCTCAGGAATAAAACAGGTTGGCTTTTCTTTCTACAACCCGAACAACGGAGAAAAGCTATCCGCCGCGTTCTCTATGGCTTGGAGGTAGGCAGCATGCCCACGATCGACATACCAGACAGCCCGTACACAGTCGCCAGCTCGGAATCGTTCAAATCGCTTCTGGACAAGCTGTCCAAACGTGCCGCGGCTGTCGGCATGCGTGTGCCGATGTGCAGCCAGATATACAAGAGGTTGCCGTTCACTCCTGGTATACTCGAGTGTCTTCAAGATGCTGTTTTTGCGGTAGCAGAGCAGTATGTCGATCCAAACGTGGACTACGCGGCCGCGCATTTTACAAACTTCCCGGTATATTACACGCCAGGACGCGTAACGGCCAGGCACAGGAACGTGGGTATGCATCTCCCTGGAACCGCAGAGAACATGTTCGATCCCAAAGTAATATCACGCGTAGAGCAGTTTGTATCAGACGCAGAGGCGCTAATGGACGAATTGCATATTGTACCTGCTGGCGGAGCAACATACTGCAGGCGGGTGCCGGATCACTACGGCTATCACTGCGAACCATATGATTTTTCCGTAATTACAAACAGGATTACAAGCATAGAGTACGGAGAGAGGGAGAAGGCTGCCCCTGACTACCCGTCGAAACAGTATAAGACAGGGTACTCTCACAGGACCGAGCATTATTACGGGTATGACCTGGAAAACATGCCTGAAAAAGAAATTTCTATTGAAAATCAGGCTCCGTTTGATGCTACGTTGCACTACTATCTTGTAGGTTCAACTGTAAATAATTGTGAGCATCATATATACAAGAACGATCCTGGCTATGGTGGAGTCGAGTCTCCTAATCAGGCTGGAACAGGCACTAACGATACATCTTATGTGCCTGGGTACGGCGCTCTAGAAAATTTCAGATATGGTAATGGCTACAAGTTGTACAATTCTCCGATAGTCGAGGAGTATAGTGTTGGAGAATTTGGAGACTGCTACGCCTACGGAGCTTCTCAATCGTGCCAGTTCTCTTTGAACCCTGGAGAATGTTCTGCTACGTTTAATTATATTGTCACATGGGTCGTGGATCCTACGGGCCATGGGTTTCTTTCGTGTAAGCAAAAAGAATATAAATGGAAACAGACTCCTGTTGAATTTAAGTTTTCAATCACCGAAGAAGAGCAAGAGCGGCAAAATTGCAATGCTTCGGGGCCTTTCGGTGCTTCTACCGGCGCAGATGTTCTTAGAGATTGCTGGGGTATGATGCCTATACACGGGTATAACGCGTTCGGATTCGTAGTGACAGAACGCTGTCCAACACAGGTGAAACACCCGTGGTTCGCGCAGGTTAATAAACAAACACAGGTTGACTCGAAAATACCCGGTGTCAGGGCAAAAGGACCGTCGATGCCTACGCACGAAGGTATGAGGTATTATTCATATTGTGAATATGACGGCAGATACATGTCAAAACTTGGAAACGACCGCTCAAAACATTATTGGAAAAAAGACGTAGATATAAATGAGGTACACACTAAAGACGCGAGCTGGTGTAACGAGGAGACCGAGGATGTTGATTGGAAGGATGAGGAAAGCTGTTACTTTATCTATACGGAGACCCTGTGCTTCGTAGACCTTGCTCCTAGCAAAAGCGGATCGATAGGCTCTGTAGCAAAGAATAAGTGTCGAAAAGTAAATCTTACGAATCTTGTAGTTCCTGGGTCTCTGAAGCGGACCTTGCAGGGCATAACCGATCGTGAAGCATCAGGAACAGCGTATGGAAGTAAGCTTACAAGCTGCGGTGATGGCGGTAGCTGGTCTCTTCCAACCGCGTCGGCGACAGCAACATATAATTCTATGTGTGATGTAGGATTTTACTTTGATTACACTTTTTAGTAACATACATGCAAAAAGTCTGACAAAAGATGAGACTGAAGGTAAAATACACAAAGACCACGACCGGCGACCAGTATTTCAGCTACGGCTTCAAGGCCGAGGTAGTTGAAGCCGAGGGAGTTACGCCGTATATTTTCATGTACCGTGCAGGTACACCGGAACTTCCGTCTGGTAAGGTTGTAGACACATTCTCGAACGTAGCCTCTCCGGCAGATATCGAGGAGACTCCTGAGAACGAGCCTGACATGTCCAGTAAAAATCCTTACTACAGGAGAAAAAGCGTAACACTGTGGACGCGCTCTGCAGACTGGCTTGACGAGATAGAAACAAGAATAGACTCAGACGTGGCCAGGCTGCTTGACAACCTTAGAATGCTTAATGACGAAAACCAATACACAGAACAAGAGGTGAAAACCTATGGCTAAGATCATGACATTCGGTCCGAGCGAAATCTCGAACGCGCTGTCGGATGCTACATTCTTCGAAAAGGTACCTGAGTTTGCATCGCTTAAAGTAAAGATGGATGCCATGCGGACCAACTCGAAAAAGGGTTGTGCACCGTGCCAGGCACGAAGAATGATAAGCTCCGTTAACGCAGATTTCATGAGAATGCTTCCGACGCTTACAGACGACGGAAAGGAACGTCTGAAGAAGTATTTTGGTGTCGATACAATAAAGTACAACAAGGTTAACAGGATAGCCAGAAAGATAGAAACCGTCTCTTTCTGACGTCTAAAAACACGGCGGTATTGCGTTATAAATAGTTGCTGGGAAGCTTCCAAATCGGATTAAATCTACGCACCCTACACAGGTTGCGGAGAGGCAGTTGCATGCCACGATGAAAAGGATCGTGCTTGCGACAAAGTACCAGCACCCCGCCAACCATGAAAATCAACCTCCTCCCGCTCAAGTACGGGGAGCACATCCCCGCAGCGTCCACGCCGCTGAACATCATCCAGCGTGGCTACAAAGTCCTGCTGGCGGCTTGCGCCGCCTTCGCCAAGATCATCCAGGACGCTGCCGAGCAGGTCCCGGAGAAAATCGAGGACAGGAACTGGACCCAGTGCCAACTCCTGCACAAAATCAGGATGGCTCAGACAGATCTCAACGAGGCGCTCTGCCTCGTAGCTTGCCACGATGCTCGCGTCGTAGGCACCGACAAGATCGACATCAACGAAATGACGGACTGGGTATCCAGAAGCAGGCGAGACCGCGAGCATGTTCGCTCGCTGTTCTACACCAACGCACGGAGTTTGAAACTTCGCGGTGAGGAGCTCAAGCTCTATGCGAAGTTCACCGAACAAGACGATGGCAGACCCGATCCCCTCCTCTCCAATTGGGGCTGGTGCGGTTGCCAGCGCCACGACTACTAATCAACCACCAACTCCGCCCTGGCAGACGGCGGATTATAAATAGTCTGTTTACCCCTCAGGATTTTTCACTATGGACACAAACAACAAAGGTTCGATCACCCCTCCTGCCAAAAGCGGTGACGCCATCAAGCCAGGCGACGTTCGGCTCATCAACGGCGTTCCTTCGCTCGTCATCACTTCGTGGATGTCAGGCGACAACGGCGAAGTCCTCTCGTGGATCGTCTGTCCATGCAAGGGCTTCTCGTGCACGGATAACACCGGACACCTGATGCCTGCCGGAACAGGCAAGTTCTTCGCGCTTCCGCTGCTAGGAGCATCCATGACGCCAAAGTTCATCGGAGAGCTCGTTGCAGAATCCACCGAGTTCGAAGTGAAGAACAATCGCGCAGGCTGGACTTCTACGTTCGGAGGAAAGCCTCCTAGCTGGATACAGTGGTCATTCGAAAACAAACATTCATCCGAAGACATGGCCTTGGCGCACAAGATGTGCGCACCGGAAGATGTCGAGGAGATGCTTGCGGACGAAGCCGAGGAAGCCAAGCAGGAACGGCTCGACGCCTTCAACAAGGTTCTAGAGACCCTGAAGAACGCACGCGAAGTAACGATGCATTTCTTCCGCGAGTTCTGGGAGCTTGGACGTGTCGGCGACAAAGAGGACGCCCTAAAGCTTGCCAACAGCATCCAGGACGCAGTCAAGCTCATGGAGGACAGCATCAAGCTGGGGCTGGAGGAGTAATCCTTGCAGCAGAAGGTCGGCCTCCGGCCTTCTTTTAAATATTGTATGGAATAAGTTATAACTTATTGCGAGGAAAACCAACTCGTACCACACACATGAATAACGAAAACAATTCAAAGAAATCGGACGAGCCGAACAAGCCGTCCGTCGATTGGGAGGCAATCCAGTCCTCCCACGATAACTGGGGCCCGTGCTGCCCCGGCTGCCCACAATGGGGCAGTGCAACGAAGGGATGCAGCGAGCACTGTGCGATTGAGCACGCTCGCTAGCCAGGAAGCGCGGACTCAACATCCGCGCTTCTTTACTTGCATCAACGACAACCAACAACAACTACACACCATGAACACTCTCTCACTAACGTGCTGCTGCGCGCAGATCCAGGTCGTTCGATCATGGGGCAACGAGCACATCCATGTAAAGAACAAGACTCGTTTTCTCGATCGTGCGATGTCAAACACTCGTGCGGTCGCGCACGAGATGCTGGACGAAGATTCCAAAGAGCTGTCGCGGTACGATGTAGTCTGCGCAGTCAACCGCGCGCTCGACTGGTATCCGTCCGTTATCATCAACGGACTGGAGGACATGTTCTTGCGCTGGTCCAAGCTTGATGTCTGGACGTCACGCAAGGACGAGTTCGCAGTGTCTGCGGCTGTCGTTCGTGTTGCGGCTGTGAAGAAGCTTGCAAAAACGAAGGCATGCACGAAGCCGTACAGTGTTGCAGTAAAGGAGGCATTTCGCGAGATTCCTCTAACGACAGCGCAAAAGTCGTACGACTCGCACATGGCAGCCCGTGTGCTTCTCGAACTCGTGGACGACGTCATCGTTCTTGAGTACAAACACTAACCCAGATGAAACGCGCGACCAGTCTCCGTGCGTTTCTTTACTTTTACACCAACCACAACCAACCAAAACCATGAAAACACACGCAAGATTCCTTTGCCCTGTTACGGGCGAGCAACGTGACACAGACAGATGTGCCACGTGTGTCGAATGCACTGGAGGCAAGCACAACAGATGTGGCCTCCAGACAACAAAGAATGGCCGTATTATTGATTCGGCCCACGTATCGAAGAGGCTTAAAAAGAAAAAGCTGGCCGAGGAGGTTTTCGAGGAAGCAAGGACACAGCCCAGGCTTCCTACCGACAACATGGCGATCGTCGATATCTTCGATGTCGTGCACTCGGTCCTAAATACTCTTAAGGAGCGAGAGAGAATTGTAATGTCTCTCAGGTTCGGCCTTAGCGGCAATAAGCCGCTTACTCTCGAAGAGGTCGGCGAACGCCTCGGCATAACGCGCGAGCGAGTTCGCCAGATAGAGGCTCGGTCGCTGCGAAAGCTGCGCCATCCAGCCAGGTTGAAGCGCCTTATGGAAGCCCGTTAATGGAATGCCCCGGAGTATGTTCCGGGGCTTTCTTTTACCCGTTGTACGAAGACTTAATTCCAGGCATTTTCGCGGTATAAATAATTGAAGCCGAAAGGCGATTGTTCGACGGAACGATCGTCGTGCATGCTGGCCGGGTGGTCAGCACATGGCGTCTCCGTCAAAAACAACCGTTCGCGATCGTTGCTTCGTCGCGGACGGCAACCGGGCAATCGCCCAGAAAGGAAGCAAGATGAAGAAACGGCAAATGAAGGCTGCAATCGCCCACGGTGGCGTGTTCCAGTACACCAAAAAGCTCGCAAGAATGCTTGGGTATGATCCGAGCAAACTGGCCGAAGAGGCCAGGTTCTGGGACGCGGGATACGACCTGTCGCAGGCAAGAGTGGTTGTACGAGGAGAACAGGAGTGGAAATCGCTCGCTCCTGTAAGGAGGTGGTCAAACAGGATGATAATCAGGACGGCAGAATTCGACAGAAAGATGCGCGAAACTGAGGAGCAGGAGGGACTTCCCGCCATGCGTGATGCCCTCTACTTCCTCAACTTCACCGAGGATCGCTGTGCGGTCCGGTCCGCGGTCCGTGTAGGGTGGAGAACTCTATTCACCCAAGGACAGCAAGGGGTTGGATACCAAATCGCTATGGATTACTAAATCCTAGCCCGACAGCCCCGGCCCGCGCAAGCGGGCTCGGGGCTTCTCTTTACATTTTATATATGCTATACTGTCTTGGATGAAAAAGCTTCCTTTAAACGAACTTCTTCCAATGGTTCCGTCGATAGTGCCTGCATTCAAGGTGCAGACCCTATCCGAGGTTACTGACTACAACCACGATCTTATGAACATTCCTTCCGCTTGGAGGAATTCAAGGGGCGAAGGCGTAAAGGTTGCGATTCTTGATACAGGAACGCCTACGCACAGGGATATAACTGTTGCTGGCAGCACTTCATTTGTACCTGGGTATGGCCTAGATTTGGCGGGCCATTCAACATTCTGCGGCGGTGTGATAGCAGCCACAGCAGATAACGGAGTAGGAATCAAGGGGATAGCACCTGACTGCCAGGACTACTACGGAGCTGTTCTTGACAAGTATGGCAGCGGATCCACTAGATACCTCATAGAAGGCATATACTGGGCAGTGGATGTCGTAAAGGCCCAGATCATCAATATGTCGCTTGGAATTCCTTCAAACTACTATGTAGATCCTGCATTGGAGAAGGCCTGTGAGTATGCGTACTCCAAGGGGGCTACGTTATTTGCAGCAGCTGGAAACGATTCCGGAGAGGTGAACTTCCCTGCAAGATTCGATACTGTAATAGCTGTAGCTGCAGTAGACAGAAAGCAGAAGCTTGCAGATTTCTCGTCAAGAGGACCTGAGGTCGAGTTTGCAGCAGGCGGTGTAGACGTATTCAGCACGTTCCTGAACAATACGTATGCGTCAATGTCAGGAACAAGCTTCTCCTGTCCTGCGGTTGCGGCTGTCGGTGCATTGATACAGAGCGACTTCAAGAAACGCACAGGCCTTTTCCTGAAGCCTGCGGATCTTCGTGACGAATTGAGAAAAATAGCATATGATGTAGGGCCTGAAGGCAGGGATGAAGAGTTCGGATGGGGTATTCCTGTGTTCAGAAAAGACCCTAGGGTTGCCACGAAGCCGAAGACGCAGTCTTTCTGGAAGTGGCTGTGGAACAAGATAAAGATAGGATAAAACATGTTCGTAAAACCAAATCCTCCTGGGTGCAACAAGCCGCTTGAGTGCGACAGGATGCACATCGTCAAGGTCGTTTCAGGCGACGCGTGGAAGGTTGACGCAAAGCTTATAAACCCTTCAAACGGCATGCCTGCAAACTACAGGAACACGATCGTCAAATTCGTGCTTTCAGAGACGAAATTTAATCACTTCCCGATTTGGGTCGGCGAGTGGTCGAAAGGCGTTTTTTCAGACGAAGTAATTCCTGGTCTTGTGCACGTCGTCGTACCTGACAAGGTGTCAAACAGCCTCAGAAGAGGCACATACGCTTTTTCTTTAGCCGTTACAGATATTGACGGTCGACATCGTCAGACGCAGCTTTCTGGACACTTCGAAGTCGAGTACGAACCTTCTTCGTCCGTTCACGATATTCCTTACAGGGACGACGAGACTGCCGCTTCTGCAGTATGCAAGTGCATTCAGGGGATGACGGACGAGCAGAAAGAGAGACTTCGTGCTGTTCTTGCGGATATCGAGGCAGGGCACAGTTCATTTGGAAACGTAGAGGAAGGTGTAAAGCTTATAGCAGAATACCTTGTCGGCGCTAAGTCTGGCTGTCCGCACAAGGATGACAAGGACGATAAAGAAACAGAGCAGACAGATGTAGAGAAGGCGTTATCAGATATGGCTTCTTCAATAGAACAGCTTGTTACTGCTGTTAAGGAAGCTATGGACAAACGTCCTCCCTGTCCGATTCCACCTCCACCTCCTCCGCATGTTAAACCGTTTATTCTAAGGCCACCGTGGTACAGCTACCCGAAGAAGCCAGAATAAATGCTTGACACTGGAACCGTTTACGTTTTAAATTATAGGTGAGGTTATGGTTGGTATTGGTTGATTGCTGGTTATGGGTTAGAAAGCGGGCTGGTTACCCGTGGGCGTGGGACATATCGTCGGAACCGACAGGTTGGAGAGGACCTGTCGGTTCTGTTTTAATATATTGTACAATTAACCTTGTTTTCTCGTAATTATGCCGGTTTTCCGACTCTTCGTGTAAGTGGCAAATTTTTGTTCAATAGTTTCGCGCAATATGAAAACGTAGAGTACGGGTTAGATTCTATGCAATCGAACAAGCTCATCAAGACCATGTCCATGCAGTCAGGCGTCTGCGATTCATGGAATATTATATTGCACTTGTCTGACGTTATGTTGTTTTTACACCAATCTATATCATCAGAGAATACGACAACTGTCTTTCCGGCGTGTGCGTCTAGCTTTTTAACGATCGATGCCGTATCTTCCATGTATTTTCCATTTGCATACCACTGAAAATCTGTTCGTCGAACGTGCAGTGCCACGTTTTTATTTTTAAAATATTCCGGGTATTTTTTTCTAAGCTCGTCCTCTAGCTCTGGAACCCTGAATAGTTTGCAGAACTGTTCCCTGTCTGAGCCTGTCTTAGGATAGTGCCACACGTATTTTGGAAAGCATACGCGATCAAGCGCGTCAATAGAATCGACAGAGCGCGTTGGAGTATTGAGCATGGTCACGTCTGCAACTTGGACCTCTTTGTTGTACTGTTCTTCTGGAATTATATGTTTTCTTACATTGCTGAATATAGGCATGTTCATCTTGAAATACTCAGGAAGGTCGCCTGCTAATCCAGTGCGAATATAGTTTTCATTTATCTTCACTACGTCTTCAGGCATTCCGTGCGTCTTTGCATACCAGAAACATGTATATATGGACAGCATTATATTTCCGAGCCTTCCTCCAAGATCTACGGTTACAAGCCTGTTGTCGGAGTCATGCACTCTTTTCACCGATCCGACATCTATCAAATTCTGAAGGTTTGTACCCATGGCATTTAGCACATCTCCGACTTGTGTTGTAAGAATCATCTTCACGAATCTGGCTACGGGCCACCGCATGTATTCATGCTCGTATTTCTCTTCAAGTATTTGACATGCACATTTTAAAAGACCCGTAAGAGCCCCGATAGACTGTATGTTCTTTTTCTTGGCCGTGCCATGCAGTGTGGTCTCGCCGTCCTTCTTTCGTGTTACGGCTATTTTCTTAAATGGCACGATTGTTTTTACGGTATCGAGCACACGCATGTGCTGTAACACATCGTTTGCACGGCGTAGTCCAGATTCAAACCTAGGGCAAAGCTTGGCCTTTATACATTTGGCCCATGGAGTGCAGAGGATCGACTGCTTGTAATATGCCTCTATATTTTTGCACTTCAGAACCTGCTCTAGAGTATTTGTTTCAGTTGTTTCAAAATATGCAGGAATAACTACAAGGTCTGGATTGTTGTTGTGGTGTATGCAGTTACGCAGCTCTTCAAAAAATTCGTTGTATGCATAAAGGTCGTCGGCATCCAGGAATAGAATATACTCAACGTTGTCCTTTTCTGCTTGCTCAAGGCATTTGTCACGAGCTCCACCGGCATAGACCTTGCTTCCTGCTCGTATGAATTTTCCGCGGGCACCAAGTATCGTATTTACTGATCTTTCGTTTTCAGACGCATACGGCTCGCCAGACTCATCATCGCACACGTATACCCTGTATCCGCCGTACGTCTGTTTTTTTATGGACGTAAGCGCTCGTTTAAGCGTTTCGCATGACTTGTATACAGGTATTACAACCCCGAAAAACGGGGTGGAGGTGTCTCCTACCTCGGTGGTACATCCAAGTGACGTACACGGGTCTATGTACTCGAAACTATGCCCAACCGTCGACTCTCCAAAATGCATAAACGGATTCTCTGTGCACACAAGATCGTATGTACAGTATGCTTTAGGCCACAGGATTTTTAACAACCCATAGTTAACGAACCTTGAGTTCATATCCGTCTCGACGACGTCAGGGTTGCTGTTTTCAATATAGAACCCTATACGATCAAATAGCCTTTTATGCCTTATGGCCACCTGAAGACTGTTCAGTCTTCCAGTCTTGTCTCGGTCTCTTTTATATTTTTCAACAGAAACACAGGCAAGAGAGTCTGTGTACTCTTCCATATACTTGCTCAAGTGATTGGCGGCACCTAGTCGTATTACACCTACTGTCTGATCGTTTTTAATGGTATCTACAAACTCAGAAATATCTAGGTCATATTGAAGATACCAGTCATCTTCTGTAGTAAGTACGACGTCTGTCAGCTTAAAAGCAGCGGTGAGCGCGTTGTTCAGCGAAGCCCCAAGTCCCCAGTGCTCGTCGTTTGTCTCAGTAACGTATACGTCTTTTATTCCTAGTTCTACGAACTTGTCCACAAGCTGCTTAACGTGCCCCGGGTCTGACCTGTCGTCTGCTATAAACCAATGCAGTTTTGGATATTTCAACCTGCTGACGAGACTTTCTATTGTCGTCTTGGCTGTATCAGTCCTGTTATGCGTAGTGATTATCACTGCGACGGAGTCAGGATCCGACGGGCATGCTCTTGACGAGACAGCGCGCTTGTCTGTAACGACATGCCATCCGTTGTAAGAAAACAGAGGATACCTAGATTCATCGGCCATCCGTACCATGACTTCTACTGGCTTCGACGTCTTTGGAAGATCAGACCAGTCGGTAGACGGAACGATGCACACAATCTCTGTACCTGTCTTGGAGAAAGCTACAGAGAGATTTACATCGTATCTTCCGAATGAAACAGCCTTTGACATGGCGTACTTCAGCGTTCCGGCCGAACACGCAAACGTTCCGTTTGTTATTACATCTATCTTTTCAGGCCGAGAATCTCCGACAGTATGCCGAGGAACAAACGGCATGCGATTGTACGCGTCTACTTTCTGCAGCGCATTGACCGTACCTAAGACATCCTTGAACCTATATCCTGAATAAGCGTATACACGGTCATCGTCGTTTTCTACAGCATTTACAAGATCAGCTATGAATTGTCTAGGCTTTGTACCCGTTATATCCGGTGCTACGATACAGGTCATGCTATCTGGCAACCTGTTTATATTCTCGTCGCTCAACGCTGTAAAAATGAACGCAGCCTCACCAAGTACAGTCTTATACTCCTGCGTGTGGAGCAGCCTATTCTTCTCTTTTCGCGTCAGAAAAAGCGCGAAGTTATTGATCTTTGCGGAGGTCATGTCCGTTCTAGTCAAGTTGGATTGGTTTTTTAATTATCTTTTCGTCGTAAATATCTCTGGGTATGCACCAGCAGCGGCTTTCGTCGACGTCGACATCGTCTGGAAGAGCGACAAGCATTTCACGCTGATTAAGCTCTTCGTTCAGCTGATCGACGCTGAATACGTTGTGAGAGAACTTGTTCACCAAGTCTACCACGTATTTGCCTATAAGAACACGGTCTTCCATTACGAATATGTGCTGTCCGCGCTTGGTGAAGCTAAAATCTCGCTGCGGTTTCCCGTACACGATACACAGGTTCATCTTCGAGCTTATTCCGGTCGTGCCGAAATGTAGCCTGTCGAAGAACGAGTCAACGCCGGACATTCCCGCCCCAGCAAATACCTTACTGCACATGTTTTGCAGCAGCTTTGACGGGGGTATGCCTAACACTGAGCACAGGTGCTCGAACGCGCGCGTGCACACCTGGCCATCCTGTATCTCCTCCTGAACCTTGCTGTCTGTACACATCTTGAGGAGCATGTGCGGAAAAGACTCACGGATGTCGTGTACGGTCTTGTCGTGTATGGAGTATGCTGCTGTTGCCTCGTTTGACGGAGTTATGTAGGCAGCGTTTACTCTGCCGTTCAAAGCGCTTGCTGTGAACGAATCCACGATCCCTATTATCGGAAACTCGGAAGAATCAACCGCCTTAAGCAGACGTTGTATGTTGTCTACCCTTGGAATTCTGCAGATGAGCGGGAGCGTTCCAAGTTGGCTATACCTTGAAAGAGATCTGACTGGAGCGCTGGTGCTTATCTCTGCTAAAGGCTCGTCCGTGAATACAGAATTCAGCTTGGCTATAGCAGAATCGAAGCAGCCAGGCTCTGTTTCGACGAAAAACAGGTGTTTTGCCTTGTTTGATGCCCAGCGCCCGTACCTTGCAAGCACTACAGTGTGGCCCATAAAGTGCATAAGGCCAGCCAAGAACGCTCCAACTTCGATATTGTCACATTTCTCTGCAAGCAGCTTGAACGGCAGCATGAAGTTGGCGTTCTCCGTGTTGTGCACGGCAGAATATCTGTTACAGGCGTCCTCGTCGACGTGAGAAACGTCGTCTTGGTTGAGAACCTCGTTCGTCCTAGTTGAAATTATGGAGTTCGGGAAGTATATATCTCTTATGTCGTTTACACCGAGAGAGGTCACTTCCTTCCTGACACTGCAACCCTCCGCCAGCTTTGACATTACGTCATACCAGCTTACGCCAGGTACGTCGTACATAGCTATGTAAGGAGACTGTCCAGAGGCCGAGAATGCCTTGGATATAAGGCTCCGCATGCGTGAAACCGAGCTACACGTACTTTCGGGTATGTTTACGTATACTGGGGTAACGCTCCTGTCCGCCGGAGATATCAGGCAGACGAAGTAATCAGAGCCATCTGCTCCGCGAACTCTTTTGTCGATCCTTATTCCAAAGTTCGACAGAACGTCATTTGCTCCTTTAGACCCTGCACAGATAGTACCGGTAGCAGACGAAAGTATTGTCTTCTTGTTTCCGAGTACGTGCTTTCCTACTTCTGTGACAGCTATACTTCTTACGATAGACAGGCAATCTTCGTCGTATTTGCACGTATTTATGGCTTCCGCGACCGCCTCGATTAAATGCTGAGGCGGCTGATGCTGCTGGAACGCGTCGAATACAAGTTCGCGCTTTCCTGCCTTTACAAGCCTGTTGATCTCGTCGGCAATTGCCCGCTCTAGAGTCTTCACCTCCTGCTCTGCCTGCGACATGGCAGAATACAGGACTTCTTTGACATCGCGAATGTCACGTGTACAGGAGTACACTCCTACATAAGGCTGAAGTTCTTCTCCTTCGACGACATCGTCTGCTTCTACTGCGCTAAGCAGATAATCCAAAGTTATAGGAGCGTCGGCTGTTCCTACAATGCTTATACCGTGCAAACCAGAGAAAGAGTGTGGAAGTGGGAACCCAGAAACAGCCATGACAGGCGGTCTGCTGCTTGAGGTTGGCTGTATGGTGCCATAGTAGATAGATGCAGTAACAGGATCTGTAAATGCCGCTATTGTGTGATTCCTGGTATAGGCAGTTATGTCCTCGCCGAATACACCAAGTCCTTGTCTGGTTATGCAGATATCACGCCTGAACGCAGTATTGTCTGCGTCGACTACAAGCACGTGCGTCACCTCTCCGTTATAAGTGAATGGAAATGTTATTAGATTCGCTTTTTTGTATTTTGACTTCCTGAATTCAGAAAACGCCTCAGGCATGTCATCGCTTATGTCGAGCAAACCGACCTCTGGAGGAAGCAATTTAAGATTAGCCGGTGTCAGGCCTGGCCTAAGCTTGCACTTCGACGGATTCCTGGCTAGCAACTGTTGGCATTTGGATAGGTAGCTTTTTATACGCTGCTGAGTATTTGCCTTGCCTAGATATACGTTGGCATCGTCGGTGCTCATCGGCTCCCTGGTGCATGAAGCCAGCATTCCGCCTGGCTTGAACATCTCTACGGCGGCCTTTATTGATACATTGAACCTGGCACATACAAGAGCGATGGCGTCGCCATTGAAATTACAGGTATGCTCTACGCAGCGAAACACCATATTTCCGTCCGAAGTATACATGACGGACATGGTATCATCGCCTGCGTGGAGAGGACACCTGCATTTTATAGGCTTGCTGTGGTTGTGTTCCGAGGGATCCTCTGGTAAACTCGAGCCTAGAGCCCTCAGAAACAGTTTGGGATCGATTTTCATCTACTATTGCGTTTTCTTTTCAATAAGTCTATCATATTGCCTGTGCACAAAAAAGTAAAGAAACAAGCCTTAAAGCTGTTTCCGTCTAAACAAAAGGTACCAAATGGACATACTACACGACAGTACGAAAGCGGTTCTGCTCAACATCGGCAACACCTGCCAGATTCCGAAGTACGTTCTAGATTCGGAAGCGCTTGAGAAAACCGCGTCTTACGATTTCAGGGACACCCTGTTTGCAGACGAAGACCGCAGGCAGTTCCCGCTCGACTCCAAGGCAAGCACATGGCTTTCGGCCGCGTACTTCGCAAAGACCGCCGAGATCGACTATAAGAACAAGGCTGTTCGCGACTACATGGAAGGCAGGATCAAGAAGGCTGCCGACGTCCATGGAATCAGAAAGGATGTCGATGATGTGATGGAGCGCATTCGCACTCCAAAACAGGAAAAGCAGGCTGCCGACTATGCCGAGAACTGGGGATGCTTCAGCAAGAAGCTGTATCCTATGTTCGACAAGGAGGGCGTAAAGCAGGCAAACGCTTATTTCGAGGAGAATTGCTATAAACTGCTTCCGGTAGATCGGCATGAGGTTGCGCGTAATATCGTAAAGAAGTGCGCAGAATACGGAATGGACTATAACGACACCGTTAGAATGGAAGCCGGACTCGGCGTGCCGGATCGCTCATTCCTAATGGAGAACGTCATAGACCGCGTAAGCCGTATCAAGGATCCTGCCACGCAGGTCAAGGTTTCAAAGATGGCAGAGGCTCTTATGAAAGCCGATACGAAGGAGTTCTCCGAGAATCTTGAAAAGCTGGCAGGCTATATCGAGGACCTTGACCACGATCTCGGCCTCGACAAGCAGTACAATCGCACAGTTCTGCCTCCTTCTCGTTTCTGCTTCGACATCTCCATCAAGGAGGCCGAGGAGCAGGTCAAGGATTCTGTCGAGATGGGTGGACACGTGTTCAGCCTGAAGAAGCTTGCTGAGCTGCCTGTAGACGTTTACACTAATGCTCTGGGCGATGATTTCGGAGACAGGATCAAGACTGCAGAGAAGATCGACGAGTCCAAGCTTCGTGATGAGCTGTATTCTCTTCCGCTGCCTGACAAGAAAGCGCTAGTGAGGTCAATCCAGAGCTATGCCGTTTAATCTGTCTGGAGCTGGGATTGCCGCAAGGCAGGAGCTGCTCCAATCAAGCCAGACGCTAGGCACCACTGTGCATGCAATCCTGCTCGACCGGTTCGGGCAGGAGATATACGGATGGGAACCTGTTACCGTGGCTCTTGAGTGCAAGGCGGAGTTTGAATGCGAGCCGTGCACTACTGTTATGGACCGCTGGTGTGCCATTCAGGTGGCTATGGTATCCGACGCGTTCTTCAGAAGGATAGACGCCTTCCTAGGAGTATGCAACACGCTTGCCTCTGGCGAGCCATACGCAGATATGTTCGATCCTGTGACTACAGAGGAGGCTGCGTGGGGTATTGCAGAGATAGGTATGAATCGCGATATGCTGCCTTTCTCGCCTACTATAAAGGATTATATACGTGCTACGATGAAGAACGACGGTTACAACGACACGGCGTTCCATCCTATATTCGACCAGGTGTTCGACACAGAGCCTGACGAGCAGGCCATAAGAAACAGCCTCGCCTCGCTTGGCAACACTTTGAACATAGACAGGTATCTAAAAGAGAACATCCAGGACATGGCGTCACAGTTCAATCGGATACCTGACCTTAAGAACGTGGACAATGAAATATTGTCGAAGGGTCTACATAAGGCATTGAGGGACAACAAATGACACATACACCTGTCACAGATAAATTCATAAACAGACTTAGCGCTTTGTGCAAGAGAGCAGGCTACAAGGTTCCTACTGCAAACGAAATAAAACTTAGAAAAGCTGCTGAACAGGTAGAAAGCGCGAAGATGCGCGTACTCGCAAGAGAGCTTAAGAAATTTGCGTCTATACAGAAAAAAATAAACCAACTCACAAAAGCAAATAAAAACAAATGAAAGTAACCAACGAAGGTATCACAGCTCTCGTAGCCAACATTGTCGGAATTGCAGTTATGGTATTCGGCATGTCGCAGGAGACAGCGGACGTCATCACGAAGGCCGCTCCTACGATCATCGGCGGAATCATGTCGATCGCTACAGTTGTTACATACCTCATCAACAAGAGCAAGGAGCGGCGTGACGTGTTCAACGCTACAGTTCAGGCAAGGCTTGCACCGACCGACACTGTCGTCAACGCACAATCTGCCGAAGACAACATCGTGGCAACAGCGAAGAACCTTGGAATGATCTGATGGTAAAATTCGCCGAAATGGTGAAAAACGTACCCGCAGGCGGCGTTGAGGCGTCAGAACCGCTTGAACGCCGCCTGTACGTTTTCAGCGGCAAGGACGGCAAGAAGAAGGCCGGATCCCTGCTGCAGATAGCCGATACGTACAAGAAGAAGAGAAAGGGGCTGTCAAATAGGGATGCGTTGGAGCCATTCGGCGGCATGGTGTTTCCAGGAAGCCGAAACTTCTGGATGAAGGATACGAATTTTCCGCTCGACCTTGTGTTTGCAGACCCGGAAGGTACGATCACCGAGATACTGCAGATGGAGGTTGATAAAGAAGGGAAAAAGTCGTATTCTGCAGAGAAACGCGAGTCGCGCGACGCATATGAGCTTCCGTACGACTTTTGCAAGAAACACGGCATAGAGCCAGGGGACAAGATAAGCAGAAGAAAGCTGAGAAATAAATGAAGTTTCTAAATACAATAGTTGTGTTTCTTGTGGCGTGCTCCTGCTCTATGGGGCAGTCAGCGTCAACGATCCTAGCCACTCTTAGAACCAAGGGTACGACAAAAGAAGGTGGTGTTCCAAGGTACGAGAACTACATACCTCTTCTCGGGCCCGAAGGCACGCTTGACTATTCCGTCATCCCTACAAACCACGTGTTTACTGATGTCTTTCAGTGGGTCAATGAAAACGGAAGCCGCAGAGATCAGGAAGAACTGGCCCGTCTTTCTGAAAACGTGACATTCAGGCTTGATTCAACTATAGAGATGGCAACAAACACGGCCATGCGTGTCGCTGATTCTGCAGTATCAAACCTTATACAGAACCTAGCTACATATGAGACAGATCCTGAGTTCTATTCGTTTGTAGGGTCGAACCGCGTAGCTGTTGGAAAGGGCGCACAGGCAGATGCAAACGGTGCCATACAACTCGGTGACGGAACAAACGACGTCGAAAACACGTTGAAGTTCAGATCGACAGTACTTGTAGACGATTCAGGCTATATACCTGCAGATTCGGCACCTTGGGCCGTTAGCGAGACTGATCTTATAGATGCAACCAATTCGATGGGATCTGCAAAGGTCAGCAAGGCCGGAGACTCAATGACAGGAGATCTGTCTATACGTCCAGGATCTGTTCGAGCCGTAGCTCTATTCTACAGTACTAACTCGATTACGATAGACGGGATAATGACGTATTCCACAAGTTCTGGATCTAAAGCAAAGATTTGCGGAAGTATAAAGCTTCGCGAAAAGTCGGCAGAGTCAAACGAGTGTGTAATCTACATATACAAGGCAGATATCGAGCTTGATTACTCGCAAGACACGGCTAACGTGTACGACGGCTCGTTCACGGTTGAAACGGAGCACGAGTATTCAGTAGATGTACATGTAAACGTAGGCGCCTCGCCGAGTGTGACCTATAGTGTGACTTGTGACGGAGCAGAAGCAAATGAATACACCACGACGTGCGAACATATTCAAAATGTAATAGTCCAGGGGGTAGCTGAGACTGTTTTTCAAATGACTACGGTCAAAAACTACTCAGGCCTTACGCTCAACGATATCAATACGCCGGTCGAGCACATAGATTTAGTGTCGCCTAATGGAAGAATATTCAGATTCCACGTATCAGACGATGGCGATCTTTTCATCAAAAAACTCAAATAAACCACAAACCAAACCAGCCAATGAAAGACATAACAGAAATATTCCACCACGTAATGTTCCTGCGTGAGTCAGGAAAATCCTGGAACGAAGCAGCCGTATATTTCAACAAGGAAACAAAGCAAAAAGTAACAGGAGAGCAGCTCAGGAAAAGATACTCCCGCTGGTATGCCTCGTGCGCAGAACCTGCTGACGCTACAGAGTATGTAGAAGATCTCTCTGCTCCGGCATACGACACTGACTTCCAGCCAGAAGACGGCAAGGAGTATGTAGATGCGGACTTCAACCGTATCAAGCTTTTCAAGAAGGCATACTTCGACCATGACGTAAAGAAGACACCTGAGGTCATTCTGCAGGCGCTAGGATACGATCCTAAGCTGTTCAAGCTTGGAAAGTACACGCTGTCCAACTGGGACGTTCCGTCCAAGAGCGTTAACAAGGACTGCTTCGCCATCAAGGCTGTCATTCTGCCGAAGAACGAGGCCGATCTCACTGCCAAGGACTACGAGGCGCTCGCAAAAGAGGCGTTTTCTGGAAAGATCGGAAAGTGCGAAAAGCTCAAGAAAGCACCACACGTTCGTGATGGCTCTAACATAGGCAGGGCTCCAAGGCTTCTAGAGATACCACCGATCGAACTTCATTACGGCAGGATAGCAAACGACATAGCTTCACACACGTCTTACGACCTGGATATCGCGGAAGAGTATTTCTACAAGATCGTCAACTCAATCATAGATCTGCAGACAACGACAAACGCCGACGAGTGCCTGCTAGTAATAGGGTCAGACTTCTTCAACAGCGAGTCAACGACTACTACGACAAAGGGAACCCCTCAACAGAATGCCGCTGACTTCAGGAAGATGTTCATGGGCGGACTAGACATGTACAAGTATTTCATCGAGCAGCTAGCCAAGGTGTTTCCTGTCGTGAACGTCATGCTTTGTGCAGGAAATCACGCAAGGGCGATGGAGTTCTTCCTGTACTGCGCTCTAAAGGAGTACTTCTCCGACAACAAGGACATTATTCATTTTAAGGAAGACTACACCCCTACGCAGGCGTTTACTTTCGGAAACGTAGGCCTGTTCTACAACCACGGAGATGTAAATCAGAAACGTACGAT